>Ga0316209_1000144_pt1 | contig 143736 bp, 117 predicted proteins | sample 6monopyrite_MG_FD_204945 | JGI IMG/M metagenome (GOLD analysis project Ga0316209, IMG submission 204945) | Microbial mat bacterial communities from mineral coupon in-situ incubated in ocean water Damariscotta River, Maine, United States -... | ecosystem: Environmental > Aquatic > Marine >... | reverse complement strand
AACACCGACCAAGGCTGCCAGTACACGAGCAAAGCGTGGACCGGCTCTCTAAGAGAAGCCGGAGTCCAGATCAGCATGGACGGCAAGCGGCGGTGGATCGACAACGTAATCGTCGAGCGATTGTGGCGAAGCCTGAAGTACGAGGACATCTACCTGCGCGAATATCAGAATCTCGCGCAGCTCGAAGACGGCGTCGGAGCGTGGATGAGCTTCTACAACCATGATCGCCGCCATCAAGGACTTGAGAATGGAACGCCGTGGCGAGTCTGGAGTGGAAACGCGCCGCAGCTCGTCGCTTAGCAACGCTGCCGGTCCCTGGCTCCGATCAAAGACCCAGCTCTGCCAGAGGCGTCTCGAGTTGGGTTTGGAGTTGAATTGAACCCGGAATACACCTTCACCTAACACTTCGGAATGCTGTGCCGTAATCCGACCTCACCATGTTGAATTTCAAACCCGCCCTCCGGTCCGCCTGCGCCTTCGCTGTCACTCTGGCCATCAACTCGTTCGCATGTGCGGAGGCGGTGGTGGGACTCCCCCCTACAGCGACCGCGACTCCCGCCGTGTCGGCAGCGCCCACCTCGCCAGCTCCGCTGCAGGGCACCCGAGGCAAGGCCAAAATCGTCGAGTGCACGCCGACGACGATCAAGATTGGCCGCGACCGCCCGCGGGCCACCAAGAACCCGATCGCCGACGCGATCTCCGCCGCCGCTCCCGGCTGCGAGATCACCCTTCGAGGTGGCAAGTACCCCGGCTTCACGCTCGGCTTTGACAAGAACAACGCACGCAACTCGCGCTCTTCGGGAGGCCTGCCCGGCCAGCCGATCTCGATCACCGGGATCGGAGACGTCGTGATCTACGCGGACGCCTCCGTGGGCGACACGATCTCGATCAACCAGCAGGTGAAGAATGGCTACTTCACTTTCTCGAACCTCAAGATCGAGCCGGGCTACCGAGCGGCGATCCTGTTCTTCAAGCTGGACGGCGGACGCTCCCACGACAGCTTCAAGTTCATCGACTGCAGCATCATCGGGAGCTGGGACCACGCGCGGAACAAGGGCAAGAAATCGAAGTGGGGTGTCTGGGGGCACAGCATGAAGAACTTCGAGTTCCGAGGCTTCCGCTACACCTCCCGCGTCGAGAACATCCAGCAGGAGCACGGCTTCTACATCCAGAATGCGCAGGGTCCGATCTTGATCGAGAACGTGCGCGCGTCGCGCCTGGGACGCACCTTCTGCCAGTTCACCGCGCGCGCGAAGGACGGGCCGATCGGCATCGGCTCGATCACCGTTCGGAACTGCTTCGTCGAAGACATCGGTCTCTTCAAGGGCGATAACTACAAGGGTGGTTCGGCGTTCACTTTCGCCGGCAGGCTCACCGGCGACATTCTGATCGAGAAGAACACCTACCGCGCGGGCTTCAATTCACGCCTGAAGGGTCTGACTCGAAACGATGCCCCCTACAACACCGGCGCACTGGTCTGCTGGAGCGGCGGTGAAAAGATCAAGAACCGCAAGGTCACGATCAAGGACAACGACTTCGAGTTCGCGGAGGGTTGTGGTGATCGGCCGGTGGTCTCGATCGGTGGGTGCGACAGCGTCTCCATCCTCGGCAAGAACCGCTTCGTCTCGGGTGGCCAACAGCCCGCGCTCGCACTCGATCCCCTGAAAGGCGGCCCGGGCTCCCCGCCGGTCAGTCCTCGGAATGGGCGCGTGTTCCTCTCTCCGGACACGGAGCTCTCAGGAAGAGCCGAGATGAATGGTCGCAAGATCGGTCCGGCACAAATGCAGAAACTGCAGACTCCGCCGGCTCGCGCCGCCAAGCCATCGAGCCGCCAAAAGCGGTAACGGCCAGGTGGAGCGGGCGCGCTAAGATAGCCGCTCATGAAGCGCGCAGACAAAGCCGTTCGGATCCAGTCGATCTTGGACGACCTGATTGGTGAGCCCGAGGTCCCCCTCGACCACGAAGACGCGTTCACTCTGCTCGTCGCCGTCCTGCTCTCCGCGCAGTGCACCGATGAGCGCGTCAACCTCGTGACTCCGGCCCTGTTCGCGCTGGCGGACAACCCGGGCGACATGGCAAGCGTCTCCGTGGCGGAGATTCACGAGTGCATCAAGAGCTGTGGCCTGGCGCCCCAGAAGTCGAAGGCCATCTCGAAGCTCTCCGCGATGCTGATGGAGGAGCACGGCGGCGTCGTGCCCGCCGACATGGAGAAGCTCGAGACTCTCCCGGGTGTCGGACACAAGACGGCCAGCGTGGTCATGTCGCAGGCCTTCGGAGTCCCCGCCTTCCCCGTCGACACGCACATCCACCGGCTGGCCGCTCGCTGGGGACTCTCGAACGACCGCAACGTCGTGCAGACCGAGCGCGACCTGAAGAAGGTCTTCCCGCGCGAGGACTGGAACAAGCTGCACCTGCAGATCATCTACTTCGGCCGGCGCTACTGCCCCGCTCGCAGTCACGACCTCAGCCTCTGCCCGATCTGTTCGTGGGCGGCGACGAAGGCGCGCATCACCAAAGAGCGCGTCGGGCGACGCTAGCCGCGCACGCGTCCCAATCGGGGCTCCGGTTCTCGCTGCGCCTTGATACGGCTCCTTCCGGAGCACATGATGCCGGGAATGGCACCGCGCACCTTCGCCACGCTCGCGACGCACATGACCTACGGCCGTGCCGGAGAAGGCGTCCTGGTCGGGCGCATGGTCGCCAACACCGCGTTCATCGAAGCACTGGCCCGCTACTCGAGCTTCGAGCGCTTCCGCCTGTACGTCGGTGAGAGCGCGGACGAGGACAACGCGCGACACCTCTTCGGGGAAGCGCTCGGTGACCGCCTGGAAATTCGGAATCTACTGGAGCTTGGCCGTGACCTGGCCGCTGCGGAGCTCGACGTCTTGCACTTCGGCTCTCACCTCGACCGCATCGCGGATCTCTTCTGGCTCCGGGATCGCTACGCGACGCGGAACATCCCCATCACCGGTCAGATTCACTCGCTCAGCTATCCGCGCTCGATGAGCGACTACCTGCGCTTCCTGCTCGCGCCGCCATGCGAGAGCGACGCGATTCTGTGCTCGACCGCGAGCGGGCGGCTCGTCGTGGAGAACTCGATCGCCGCCATGCGCGACTCGCTGCACTCGAGAGGCGTCGAGCTGCCGCCACTCGAGTGGGAGCTGCCCGTGATTCCGCTCGGTGTCGATGTCGCGGAACTGGCGGGTGGCGATGGCGCCGCTCTCCGCTGCGAGCTCGACATCTCCGAAGATGCCTTCTGCGCTCTCGCGCTCGCTCGCTTTAGCGAATACGACAAGATGGATCTCTTCCCGCTCTTGCTCGCCTTCCGTGGAGTCGTCGCGAAACTGGAGCGCCCCGCGATTCTGTTGCTGGCGGGAGCGCGACAAGGGACCAAGACGCCCGAGATGATTCAGATCTGGGCGCGCGCGTTGGGCATCGAAGCCAACCTGCGCTTCCTGGTCGACTTTCCCGAAGCGCAGAAGCCCGCGCTGCTCGCCGCGGCGGATGTCTTCGTCTCGCCCACGGACAACGTCCAGGAGACCTTTGGAATCACCGTCATCGAGGCGATGGCCGCGGGCCTGACACCCGTGGTCGCGGACTTCGACGGCTATCGCGAGAGCGTGACCGAGGAGGTGGGCATCCGCGTTCCCACGAGTTGGTCGACGCCTTCCGACGAGCTGCGCGACCTGGGTCCGGTTCTGTACGAGCGGCCGCTGCACCTGCTGCTCGGCCAGTCGGTCGTCGTCGAGCTCGAGCCGCTCGAAGCTGCGCTGCTCCAGCTCGGTCGAGACAGCCAGCTGTGCGAGAGCTACGGAGCCAGAGCGCGCGAGCGGGCGGAGCAGGTCTACGACTGGTCCAAAGTCATCCCGCGCTACGAGGAGCTCGTCGAGCGCCTGGCCGCCAAGCCCTATCGTGCCGAGCGGCGCGCGCAGGCTGGCGAGACGAATCCGCTCGCGCTCGACTACGGCGAGGTCTTCTCGCACTACCCCACCCGGGTGAGTGCAGCGGATCGAAAGCTCCAGACCTCCAACCACGGTCGTGTGTTGCGCTCGGCCGGAGCGACGCCGCCGATCTATCCCGAGCTGGGCAACCTGTTCGACAGCACGATGGTCGCCGCGGCGCTAATTGGCGCCGATGCGCCCATCGCCGCCGACCACCTGGCTGGCGCGCTCTCGGAGAACTTCCCTAGTCATCCGATTTGGCACGCGGAACAGCTGCTTGCTTGGATGGAGAAGCAGGGTCTTCTCGACGCTGTGGCGGACTAGCCTCTTCGTCGTCCGGTCCGCCATAGCCGAGCCCCTCGATCTCGCGCAGCTCCGCTTCGGTCTGAGCGCCTTCGCTTCCGGGCGGGAAGCGTTCGCGTAGGACATCGGCCTCCGACTTGCGCCGATCCAACAGCTCGACCAGGCGCGCCACATCCGCCGGCCTCTCCTCGGCGAGGTTGTGCTCTTCGCCGCCATCGGTCGCCCAGTCGAACAGCTCGAGTTTTTCGACTCCACCGAGCGTCGTTCGCAGGAGTCGCAGGTCGTCGAGCGTGACCGACTCGAACAGGTCTTCGCCTCGGTTGCCCATCTGCGAGAAGATCGGAGCGCTCGGACTCGCGTCGCGCCGCACCAGCGCCAGGAAGGAGTCGACCTGAGTCTCCGGCAGGTCGAGCTCCAGAAGCTCGAGCAGCGTGGGCAGGACGCCGGTCAGACTGACCGGCTCGTGCACGACCAGGTTCGACGGCAAGCCCGGTCCGGTCATGATCAACGGCACGCGCATCAGCTCGGCGTACATGCTGCGTTGGTGTCCCAGTCGCCCGTGCTCGTTGAAGGCCTCGCCGTGGTCGGAGAGCACGATCAGGATCGTGTTCTCGCGCTTGCGGTGCTTCCCCCACACGCGCAGGAGTCGCGCGACGTTCTGGTCGGTCCACGAGATCTCTTCGTCGTAGAGACCCGAGAGAAACTCGACATCGTCGCTCTCCATCTCCGGCCACTCGCGCAGGAACTTGCCCTTCTCCAGCCAGAACTCCGCCATCGGTGTGCCGGAGAGCTCGGCGTAGCGCTGGCGAAAGCCGCCCGTGTGATCGGGATCGGTGAACTTGCCGCGGTGAGGGCGCGGCGGGAGGTAGGGCGCGTGCGGCTCGTAGGTGTGGAAGAACAGGAACAGCGGGAGGCGCGGGTTGGCCGTCGCGAGGTACTTCTTCACGACCGCGATCTTGCGCGGGAGCTCCTCCCACTCCGCGTGCTGCACGTCGAAGCCGCGGCCAAAGCCGGCCGACTGCGGCAGTCCGCCGCGGTCGGTGAACGAAGCCGTCTGGTACCCGGCGCGCGAGAGCAGCTCGGGCATGGTCGGCACCTTGTCGCTGAGCGCGGGGCGAACCGTGGCGAACAGCCGCACGGGTCGAACGTCGTGTGCCAACGGATCGAGCCCGGTGAACAGGCTCATGTGGCTCGGCTTGGTGTTGCCGGAGGGCGCGTGGACCTCGTGGAAGCGAACCCCTTCGGCCGCGAGCGCGTCGAGCACCGGTGAAGTCTCGCGCTCGTAGCCGTAGCAGCCGAGCCGGTCGGCACGCAGTGTGTCGAGGCTGACCAGCAACACGTCCGGCGGGAGCGTCTGCTCCGCGGCCTGATCGCAGGCGGGAGAGAGCAGCAGCGCGAACAGGAGGACTCGAAATCGCATCACGCCCAAAATTCTATCAGGCGGCCCTCCGCGGACTCGCTCTCGAGGGGATCAGTTGAGCGCGCAGACCAGATCGGCGTTCACACCGAGGAACTCGGCCGCGTCGTCGGGTGCCAGCGGACGGCTGACGAAGTAACCCTGGATCTCGTTGCAGCCCAGGTGGCGCAGGAAGTCGAGCTGGTCGCGCGACTCGACGCCTTCCGCAACCGCGGACAGGCCGAGGTTCTTGGCCATGCCGATGATCGCGCGCGTGATCGCCTCGTCCTTCTGGTCGAGGAGCAGCGAGTCCACGAAGGTCTTGTCGATCTTGAGTCGGTGGATCGGAAAGCGCTTGAGGTAGGCCAGCGAGGAGTGTCCCGTGCCGAAGTCATCGATCGAGATCTTCACGCCCAGCTTGCGCATGCGCTCCATCGTGTCGATCGCGACCTCCGCATCGGCCATCACGGTCGTCTCGGTCAGCTCCAGATCGAGGCTAGCCGGCCCCAATCCAGAAGCTCCCAAAATTTTCGCGATTCGGTTCGCCGGTTCCTCACATTGGAACTGTCGTGCCGAGAGATTCACCGCTACGGGGAAGCGCGGGAGGCCTTGATCCTGCCAGCGTTTGTTCTGTTCGCAGGCCGTCTTAAGGACCCAGTCCCCGAGAGGCAGAATCAGTCCGGTCTCCTCCGCCATCGGAATGAAACGATCGGGCGCGATCATTCCGAACTCCGGGTGCGGCCAGCGGACGAGCGCTTCCATCCCCGAGATCTGCCCGCTGAAGAGGTCGACCTGCGGCTGATAGTGGAGCGCGAGCTCGCCCTTCTCGATCACGGCTCGCAGGGACTGTTCGAGCTCGAGCCGCTCGCTCGTGCTCTCGTTCATCTTCGGAACGAAGAACTGAATCGAGCTTCCGCTCTGCGCCTTCGCGCGGCTCATGGCCGCGTCGGCGTTCTTGATCAGCGCCTCTTCATCCTCGCCGTCCGACGGGAACAGACTGATCCCGATGCTCGTGTCGAGAATGATCTCGCGGTCCTCGAAGACGTGCGGAAGCGCGAGCTCTCTCTGGATCTTCTTCGCAACGCGCGCCGCGTCCTGCGTGCGCGCGATCCCGTCGAGGATGATCAGGAACTCGTCCTTGCTGCGGCGCGCGACCGTGTCGCTCTCGCGCAGGCACTTCATCAAACGCTCGGAAACGTCCACCAGGAGCCGATCTCCGCGCTCCGAGCCCAGAGTCTCGTTCACAGCCTTGAAGCGATCCAGGTCGATGAAGAGCACGGCCAGCTGCCGCGGATAGCGCCGCGCTTGCGCGATGTGCTGCCGTAGTCGACTGGCGAACAGGCGCGCGTTGGGCAGCCCGGTCAGGTCGTCGTGGTGAGCGAGGTGCTGAGAGTAACGACGGGCATTCTCGAGCTCGGCCAGGATGCCGGTGCGATCGATCGTGTTGTGCAGGCAGCGCGCGAAGAGCTGCAGCTCGGCCTGCGAGAAGACACCACAAGTTAGGTATTCGTCCGCACCCGCGGCGACGATCTCGTCGCGCAACGCGTCCGGTGCTTCCGCGCCATAGATCAGGATCGGTATCCCCGTGGGCTGCTCGCCCAATGTCGAGAGGTCGTTGGTGGCCAGGTCCGGCGCCTCGACTCCCATCAAAACCGCGTCGTACTCACCCACCAGGAGCTGCACGCGAGCCTCGTGCACGTTCCGAACTCGGAACAGGTCCAGCTTGCGAGTGTGTGCTCCGTTCCCGCGCTCCAATCCGGAGAGCAGGCGACTGGCATTCTCCTCACGATGCTCGACTAACAGAACGCGACTGGCTTTGTTATTCATCAGGTGGGGGGGGCTTCCGGAGTCAGTTTCCGAGGACTTGGGTACCTATCGAGAGAGGTCGAGTCAACGCCTCGCTTCCGGGACAGGCCCGCGTCGGCGGACTCGAGCCTCGATCGAGGCCGAGCGCTGTACCTGCCGCCCGACATCTGGTGTAGCCTGGAGGAGCAATGATGGATCCCCGCGAATACGAGCGCCTCGCCGACAAGTGCCTCGAAGACATCGCCGGCTGGCTCGAAGACTTCGACCCGGACGAGGTGGACTTTGCAACTTCGGATGGCGTCGTGACGATCGAGTTCCCCGACGGGACGCGCTACGTGCTCAACCGCCAAGCCGCCGCACACCAGATGTGGTACGCCGCGGGCGCCCGCGCCTGGCACTACAACTGGAACAGCGACGTCAGCGACTGGCAGGACGATCGCGACCAACACTCGCTGGGCTCGTGTGTCGCGGAGACGATCTCCGCGAAGCTCGGCCGCACGGTCACCGCTCCGAGCTGAGCGCCCCGCTCAGTCTCCGTCGGTCTCGGCGTCCGCCGCGTCATCGACGGCCGGAGCTTCGGACTCTCCGTCATCACCCAGGATCCCACGCACGGTCTCGGTGAGACTGGAGGGGATCACGAACTGACCGAGGATGTCATTGACCGTGCGGACCCACTGCGGACGCACGGACATGTCCAGCTCATCGATCGTGGCGCCGGAGATCTCGATCGGAACCGTCAGGTCCGGCTGGAACGAGTCGCGCATGCTGTGCAAGAGAACGTTGGCCTTCTCCCCCACGATGACGAGCGGAAACTCGACCTGGAGATCGAGGTCGGTTCCGCCGAGCCCGAGCTGACCGACGAACTCGGACGCGTGGCCGCGCACGGGCAGGATGAAGGCCAGGCACTCCAGCTGTCCGTCCGCCAGCTGGAACTCGATGGGCGCGAGGTCGGAAGCCGGGAGAGGTTGCGCGGCCTCGCCCTCGGCCGGCGCGACCGGTTCGGCGAGGAAGGACTCGAACAGCTCGGTGAAGACCGGGCGGACGGCACCGAGGTCGAGCGAGAGGCGACCGCCGAGGCGTTCCAGGTCCCCGTCCAGCGGCAGGTAGCCGCCGGCCAGGGAGAGCCGAGCGCGCCTCGCTCCTTCGGAAGCCGGCTCGAAGGTCGTGACGAAAGGAAGCAGCGGCACGGAGAGTCGGCTCGTACTGAGCGTATCGAGCTCGAAGTCGAGCGTGACGATCGCATCCGTCAAGCCGCCTCCGCCCTCGCGAAAGCCCTCGACTCTCGCCGTGGCGCGCTCCGACTGAATATCACACTGCACCCGCCCACCGGTTGCGGAGAGACCACCGCCCGTCAGGTCGAGCGCGACCTCACTTCCGAACAGATCCTGGAACAGTCCATCCGTCCCGATGCGCTGGTCCAGAGCGAGAGTCGGCATCCCGGTCGAGGTCGCTTGCAGGCGCAAGTCCTGGTGTCCGTCACGACCGAATGGCCCGCTCAAGCCGTAGAAGGTCCAGATCTTCGCAACTCTCCCTCCGCCAGCGAGATTGGCCGAGACATCCACTCGCAAGACCTCCGAGTCGCCGCGTGCGAAGAAGTCGAGCTCGGTCATTTCGAGCTCGAAGATCTCCGAGTTGGGGTCCGCATCGCGGTAGACCAGGGCTGGAACCGAGAGCGTCAGGCTTCCGCCTTCCAACGGGCCGGACTCGCCCACACCGAAGTAGTCCGCGCTCGTCGAGTCCCCCACGACGACGTCGCCCTCGACGCGCACGCGAGTGCGCCAGCCTTCGTAAGCGATATCCAGTGCCTCGTCCCAATCGAGTCGCACGGAGTCCGGCATGAACGGGGCGAGTAACTGACTCCCGCCACCCGTGACCTCTCCCGTGAAGTCGAGCGCGGCGAGCCACTCGTCGACTCCATCCGGCGTCCCGAGGACCGTCCCACGGAATTCGATGTCCGCTCGATCCGAGAGCAGTTCGACGATGAACGGTCCGCTGTCCCCGTCGGCCATGGCCAGGCTCAGGTTGAGATCTGCGGAGCTCCCCAGCGCGCTCGAGAGCTGCCCCTCCAGTCGCAAGCTCTCGTCCAGGACGGCGACCGGCACCGTTCGACACTCCACTTCGAGCTCGTGGGTCAGCGCGAGGGTCGCCTCGCCTTCCTCACCGCGCTCCCCCTGTTCGGCTTGGTAGTTGATCAGGAACTCACCGCGCCCGTCTTCGGCGAGCGCTCCACTCAGCCCCGCGCGCCGATTCTCACCCTTGCCGAGCCCGAACCGCAGCGTCGGCTGGTAGATCCGAATCACTCGCTCATCCGCGAGGAGAACCGAGCTGTCGGGGAGCTCGAGTTCGAGCATGCCGATCGTGTGTTCGCGTCGTCGTCGCGTCCACTCCAGGTCCTTGATCGAGAGCTTCAGCGGCTGCGCCGAACTCGAGTCGACTCGGAACTCGCCCTCCGACAGCTCGTCGAAGGGAAGCGAAGCGAGAAGCTCGTTCACGACCGACTGCGGAAAGCTGTCGAGCTCCAGGTCGAGCTCGATGTGTTCGCGGTTCGGGGTCAAGTTGTTGATCGGCAGGAGTCCGTTCGACGTCACGATGCCAGTCGCACGACCGCTCAAGCCCTCGGAGTCCAGGAGCGCGAGGAACTTCGACCGATTCGACTCCGCCGGATCGAGAGAGAGCTGGAGCCCGAAGCTCTCGCCGAGAGAACCTCGGACCGACTCGCCCGCGACCGAGACCAAGTCGAGGAGTTCTGTGGGGAGCTGCTTGGCGATCAGTGCGCCGCGGATGCCGGGCCGCCCCTCCGTTCGCGGAGCGAAGAAGGCTTCGCGTTCGATGTGGCCGCTCACCACGAGCGAGCCGCTCTCCGAAGGTGAGTTGAGCTTTCCGAGCCGTCCGTTGAGCTTGACCGCGAGCGGCTCGCCTCGCTTCAGGTCGATCGTTCCGCGGAGCTCCCGCGCGATGACTCCCGACTGCGCCGTTCCGCCGGCAACGGCCCAGCTGAACCGGCGAACCTCGACGACGACCTGCCCATTGCTGTCGAAGGCGAACTCCAAGAGCTCCTGCACGTTCAGCGAGGTGTTTCGGTTGTACTCGACCTCCGTCTTTCCGGAGGCTTTCGCCGCACGCTTGCTCGCCAGCGCGCGGGTGAGGTTGTCCTCCCCGCTCTCGTTGACATGGATGTCGCCTTCGAGCCGCAGAGTCGAGACGCCCAGGCTCTCGCTTCCGGGCCAGAGCGCGAGCAGCGGCGGGAAGTCGAGCGAACCGCGGAGCACCACTCGACCGTCCCCATCCCGGAGCTCGACTCCGTTCAGGTGTTGGGTGCTCGTCCAGGCCAGGTCGATCTCCTCGATGGAGAGCTCCCCCACCAGGTCTTCTTCGAAGTGCGCGATCAGCTCGTCGTGGACGAGCTTCTCGAACAGCTCCGGAGTGAAGAACACGATGACCGCGCAGCCCCCGCCGAGGAAAGAGAGGCAGCCGAGCGGACCGGCTACGAGGCAGCCGACGAACGAGAAGAAGCGGCGGGAACGGGGCGAAGGCGAGCTCATCGACGAGGGCTCCCCTTACTGCTCTTGGACCAAAACATTTGCGGTGCAGAGGCCCTCAGTTCCACCGAACGTCGGGAGGAAGATTCTCGAGGCCGGAGCCAGCCGGGCCGATCGATCGAACGACCTCTCGCCACGCCTGCTCTTGGTTGGAGGAGAAGACGGCCTGCGTGTTCGCGGGTGCCGGAAGCCAGGAGCCGCTGCGCAGCTCTTCGTCCAGCTGGCCCTCGCCCCAGCCCGAGTAGCCGACCAGAATTCGAAGTGAGCTCTCGGCTTCCTCCGGCTTGGCGCGGAGGTACTTCGCCATCTCTTCCAGCTCACCGCCCATCCAGAGCTCGTCCGTCAGCGGGTAGCCGCCGGGAATCGCTTCGGGCACGCGGTGCACGAACTGCATCGTGTCGTGGCCGACGGGCCCACCGAGGTGAATCGGGAAGTCGCTGGTTCCGAGGATCGGATGGTCCGGCATGAGCGTGCGGATCGAGAGATTCGCCGGACGGTTCACGACGAAGCCGTGCGCTCCTTCATCCGAGTGCTGGCACATCAGCAGCACCGAGTGCATGAAGTTCGGATCCTGGAGGTCGGGCCAGGCAGCCAGCAGGGTTCCGGTCTCGACGCGCAACTCCATCGCTCTACTCTAGCAGCCTCTGGCAAAAGTCATCCGCCCCATGGACGGCGTCCTTCCGCCCAGGTCGGTGGCCAAAAGCCTCCCCGGATCTGCAGATCCGGGTGCGTTTCCGGCCACCAACCTGGACGAAAATCCGCTGCCCATGAGACGAAGCACTTTCACCACAGACTGCTAGCCCTCATTATTCATGAGCCGCGAGAGGAAACGCCTCGATTCGGTTCCTACTGGTGTTTTGCGGGCGCTGGCCCCGCAGTCGAGCTTGTAAGCTCGTCGAGGAAGCCAGTGTTCGCAAAACGCCGGTAGGGGTCGAAAGGCTGGCGTAGCCGGCCGTTCGTGGTGTTTAGTCCGCGTGGTCATGAATAATGTGGGCTAGGGCTCCATCGCCGGTGCGGACGAGTGTGATTACCCCTTCGAGGTGCGGGGTGTGCGGGAACAGGTCTACGGGCTGCACGGCCTTCAGCTGATAGCCGTTCTCGAGCAGCGGCCCGAGGTCGCGCGCGGCGGCGGCCAGGTTGCAGGAGACGTAGACGAGCCGAGGGGGCGCGAGCTTGATCAAGGTTCCTATCACTTTCGGATGAAGGCCCGCGCGCGGCGGGTCGACGATGCAGACATCGGGTTTGGGGAGCTCGGACTCCTCGGACCAGACCGCCTCCACCTCGCCGGCGACGAAGCGCACGTTGTGGATGCCGTTGCGTTCTCTGTTTCGGTTTGCATCGCGAATCGAGGAAGGCTCGCGTTCGAGTCCGACGACCTCGCTCACATCCTTGGCGAGCAAGAGCCCGATGACGCCCGCTCCGCAGTAGAGATCGAGCAAGACATCCGTCGGGCGAACGGCGGCCGCTTCTCGAATGACCTGCATCAAGCGCTCTGCCGCGAGTGTGTTGGTCTGGAAGAAGGAGGTCGCAGAGATCTCAAACGTCAGACCCTCGAGCCGTTCACAAATCATACCGGGACCGTACAGAACGAACTCCTCTTCGCTCATCGCCACGGCCGCGCGTCCGGAGTGGACGCCGAGCACGAAGGTCGTGATCTCCGGGTGCTCTTCGAGGATCGCCGCCGCGTAGGCCCGCACGTCCTCCCCGTCTCGCGAGGTGACGAGGTAGACCATGATCTCGTTCGTGTGAACGCCGTGTCGAAGCACGAGGTGGCGCAGCAGCCCGACGTGTTCGAGCGTGTCCCAGGGCGAGAGGTTCTGTTCGCGCGCGAGCCGCGAAGCCGTCGCCAAGATTCCGTTGCCCGCCTCGAACTGAATCTCACAACGCGCGACGGCGAGCACCTTGTCGTAGCGCCCGCGCGAGTGCAGCCCGAGAGCGAAGTCACGCGCGCTGCCCTCCGGCTCCGACTCCTCGATCCACCGCCGATTGGAGAAGCTGAAGTCCATCTTGTTGCGGTAGCTCCACTCCGAGTCGCAGCCGATGACCGGACGGATGAGCTCTGCATCCAGAGCGCCGAGAATGGGCGCGAGCTCACGTCGAGCGAGCTCCTCCATCAGCTCCAGCTGCTTGGGATAGGCGATGCCCTGGAAGCTACAGCCGCCGCAGCTGCCGAAGTGGGCACAGCGCGGCGTCACCGCTTCTGGCGAGACCTCGCGCAGCTCGAGGATGCGCGAGTCCAGGCGATCGCGGCGACGCTTGACCACCTGCGCCAGGACCGTCGAGCCGGGAACCGCTTGCGGAATCCGCGCTCGATACTCGCCCCAACGCCCGACGCCTGCGCCCTTCGCGTCGATGAAGTTCACCTGGCACAAGAACTCATCGTCGCGGCGCGGCTTGCGCCCCTCGGGCAGCGGGGTGAGCAGTACGGAATCGGAAGGCGGCATGGGGCTCGTGTTCGGGCAGGCGCTAGAGAGCGGAGTCGTTCCCCGGTCGCGCATCGACGGGGAACTTGGCGATGTCGGCGGCGAAGAGGTCGTCCTTCGCGTTCGGATGCGCGACGTAGCTGCCGTCGTTGTCGGGCAACGAAACTCCGGCCACGTTCATCGCGGTGTAGGCGCACAAGCAGACCGTGCTGGCGAGGTTGAGGCTGCGAATCCCATCGCGAATCGGGACGTAGACGCGGCGCTCTCCGAACTCTTCGAGCAGAGCGCGCGGGATGCCCTTCGACTCCGAACCGAACACGAGCAGGTCATCGGGTGCGAAGGCCGTCTCGAACAGAGAGTGCCCGCCGCGGGCGCTAAACAGCCGAAGGCGCTGACCGAGCGGCAGGTCGCTCCCCGCGCTGAGCGCGCGAGCGGCCGTCTCCCAGTCGGGATGCACGCACAGGTCGACCATCGGCCAGTAGTCGAGCCCCGCCCGTTTCAGGTAGCGATCCTCGAGCGAGAAGCCGAGCGGCTCCACCAGGTTCAGGCGCAGTCCGGTAGCCGCGGCCAGACGAGCCGCACAGCCGGTGTTGTGCGGGATCTCGGGGTGTACGAGGACGATTTCCACGCGACGAGTCTACCGCCGTCGACGGCTCTGCGAGCCGGAGCGCTGCGCTAGTCCTCGGAAGTGGGATCCGCCCCCCCGAGCAGGCGCCACTCGTGCTCCGCCGTCTCCGTGAGCTCCTGGTTCGTCAGCCATCCGTCGAGCGCTGGCTGTCCGATCGACTCGTCCTTCTCGGCCCGAGCCAGGAAGCGCATCCACAAGTCGTCGGGGGACTCGAAGGCCGTCTGCCACTCGTCGGAACCGAGCTCGTTGTCCGGGGCGCCCCTGCCTTCGGAAGCATCGCTGCCGTCCGAAGCGCCGACGGCCTTCTCAGTCGGGGCGGGGTTCTTCGGGGGGCTGCTCTTCCTCATGGATCTGTCGCTCGATGCATTCTCGAAGGCGGTCGCGCATACGCTGCTTGACCTTGTGCACCGCGGCTCGAGACATCCCGAAGGTCTTGCTCACGTCGTCGATGTCTTCACCGGCGAGCAGTCGTTCGAAGACGAGGACGCTCTTGGACTCGGAGGTCTGTCTCACCGTTCGCATGGCCAGGCGGTAGTGGTGGAACATCCACTCCTGCTCCCAGACCTCTTTGAACGGCTCGACCTCCTCCGTCTCCATGCCTTTCAGCACGTGAGTATCTAGTCCCGTCGTGTCTCGGTGTGGACGCCGAAACCAGCGATAGATGGCGTTCTGGACCGTTCTGCCCAGGTAGTCGCGAAAGCGCCCCTGCTCCGGACGGTACTGAAAGCTCGTCAGGCGACCGGCCATATTGATCATGACCAGCTGGCGAATATCCTCCGCGTCCGTGGGCTGGAGACCCCGCCGACGGCAGTAGCGCAGGATCAACCCGCGGTACTTCTCATCGAACTCACGCCAGGCGGCGTGGTCCCCCTGGTCGCGCACCCGCGACAGCAGGGAGGGCTGAGTGGTCTCGATTCCCAAGTAAACAAGGATACACGCCTCGTAGGTATCCTGGCCTATCCAGATTTTAGCTTTCTGTTAGGGTAGCGGGAGACATGCCCACCCTCGCTCGCATCCTGCACCTCGACGTCGACGCCTTCCTGGCCTCCGTCGAGCAGTCGCTTCACCCAGAGCTGCGCGGGAGACCCGTCGTCGTCGGCGGCCCCCCCACCGGGCGCAACCTGGTCATGTCTTGCTCCTACGAGTCGCGTCCCTTCGGCGTCCGCCCGGGCATCCCGCTCGCCATGGCGGCGCGCCTCTGCCCGCAGGCCATCTTCCGGGCCGGCGACTCGCAGGCCGCGAATCGTCTGCGTGAAGAGCTCACGCGCCTCCTGTTCGAGTACACGCCGCTCGTCGAGGTCGCCTCCATCGACGACTTCTTCCTCGACCTCAGCGGAACCGAGCGCTTGCTCGGATCCCCCTTCGAGGTCGCCGCTCGAATCCGAGGGAGCGTGCTCGCCCGACTCGCACTCCCACTCACGATCGGCATCGGCTCGAACCGACTGATCGCGCGCATCGCCGGCAAGCTCGGCAAGCCCGGCGGTATCGCGGAGGTTCGCGCCGGCTACGAAGAGACGCTCTTGACCGGCCTCCCCGTGCGCGAGCTGCCCGGCGTCGGCCACTCGATCGGTCGGCAGCTCGAGCGCTTCGCCATTCGCACCGTCGGCGATCTGCGCCAAGTCTCGCGCGAGGTGCTCTTCGCCAGCTTCGGCCGCAATGGCTTGATGCTCTTCGATCGCGCGCGCGGCATCGACGACTCGCCGATCGAAGTGACGAGCACGCTGCTCCCCGATGGAACTCTCGTCAGTCGTCCCCCGCGCTCGATCCAGCGTATCAGCACCTTCGAGCCGGAGGAGGGACGCCGCGAGCTGGTCGAAGCGATGCTCGCCTACCTGGTCGAGCGCGCGACCTTTCGGCTGCGCCAGTACAGCCTCGCCGCGAGCTCGGTCGAGACGAGCCTCGTCTATGTCGACACACGCACCTTCAGCCAGCGCAAGCAGGCGGTGGACGACGGGCTCTCCTTCACGCGTCGGCGGCGACTGCCCGCGCCCAGCGACTCGACCGACGAGCTGCGCGAGCTCGCGCGTACTCTGCTGCGCGAGATGCCTCGACGCCGCGCGCTCGTCAAACGCATCGGCGTCACTCTGAACGGCTTGGTCTCGCGCGAGGGCTGGCAGGGTCAGCTGTTCAGCCAGGAGGGCTTGGATCGCGAGGAAGAGCGCGGCGGGAGTCACGCCGATCGCCACCGCCGTCTCGACCAGGTCGTCGATGAGCTGCGCGAGCGCCTGGGCTTCGGTCGCGTGGTCTCCGGCACGAGCCTCGAGCTCAACCGGACGCACCCGCTCACTCGCGACGGCTTTCGACTGCGCACGCCTTCGCTCAATCAGTAGGAACTGACTGGGTTGAGTGTGGAAAGCTCGCCGGGAAGCCCTCGCGCGAGCCGGGTTTAGGATCAATTCGGGGTGCGGCAGGGCCTCGACACGAGGAATCGCGCACAACCACTTGCTGCAAAAACACTTGGAACGAGCTTTCCACACCAAACCCAGTCAGTTCACTATATTCCCCGTCCATGAGCGCGCCCTCTCGCCCCCTTCACAAGAAGCTCGCCGGAGTGCTCTTCGGATTGTGCGCAGCACTCGTGCTCGCCGAGCTGGGCATGCGCGCGGCGGGCTGGATCTCCTACTCACTCTCGGGACGCGGCGACGAAGCCGGCGCGGCAGACTTCACCGTCTTGTGCCACGGCGACTCGAACGTGTTCGGCCTGTGGGAGTCGCCCGAGGAGAGCTATCCGGGGCAGCTCGAGGAGCTCTTGAATGCGCGCAGTGACGGCGCGCGCTTCAAGGTCGTCAACCTGGGCGTGCCGGGCATGGGCTCGGGGCACCTGCTGAGCGTGATCGAGAGCGACATCGCGCGCGTCGAACCGGACGTCGTGTTGCTCACGATCGGTGCCAACGACGCCTGGGCCTGGAAGCCCGAGTCGGGCATCGACTATGTCGAGCCGCCCTTCTGGGCGAACTTCCGGCTGGTCAAGGCGGTGCGCGCCTTCCAGAGGCGACGCGAGGAAGCGGCCAGCGGCGCGAACGTGCGGCCCGAGCTGCACGCGGATGTCGAGCTGCAAGGCGAGACGGAAGAGCTCGGCAAGGTCTACAGCTTCAAGAACCGCGAGGGCGAGGAGCTCGTGCGCTACAGCGGAGAGCGAACCGTCAACAAGCCGACCGACGAGGTCCTGCTCCCCAACCTGAAGATCAACCTCGCTCGCCTACACGAGCTCGTCGGCGAGCGTCTCGTCGTCGTCGGCTACGGCGGCAACTCCAAGATCTACGGGCAGGCCAATCCGATCCTGCGCGAGGTCGCCGAAGAGCGCGGCATTCCCTACGTCGAGCCGGCGCCTCTGCTCGCGGAGCTCGTCGAGCGAACGAGCTTCGGCGACGTGTTCTACACCGACTTCCATCCGCGCGGACTCGGCTACGAGGTCATCGCGCGCCTCGCGTACTCCAAGCTCGTCGAGCTCGGGCACGTGAGTGGCGAAGTGATCGACGAGCCACTCGAGGCGCTCTCCACGCACGAGCGCTTCGTCCCGCCCGTCCGGCTCGTCGGAACCCTGGCCGAAGACAACCTCGCCATCGAGATCGAAGGCGAAGAGCCCGGTCGCGACTTCATCCTGATCATGTGGGACGTTCACCAAGGCGGCCCCGATCCTCCCATTCGTCCCTACGACGAGATCGTCAAGAACGATCCGATCTACCGCTGGTGCATCAAGGACAAGAGCATGCGCGGGACCTTCGACGAGGCGGGCAACGCGCGCATCTCGTTGCGCCCGCTCCTCGAGCTCCGCTCCGACACCAAGGACCTGACTGGCACGCGCTTTCGCGTCGGCTACCTGATCCACATCAGCAAGACGGACCAGCGCCTCTCGCGCTGGTCGGATGGCGTCGTCGCCGAGCTGCGTTAAGTTGCGCCCGGATCGATCGAAGCACTCCACTCGTCGCGCAGGATCGAGTACATCAGCGAGTCCATGAGCTTGCCGTTCTTGAAGATGGCCTGGCGCAAGCGGCCCTCGAAGGTGAAGCCCGACTTCTCGAGGACGCGCACCGAGCCCGTGTTGTCGGCCTTGACGCAGGCGAAGATTCGAACGAGGTCGAAGCTCTCGAAGCCGAAGCGGACGAAGCGCTGGACGGCCTGCGTCGCGATTCCGCGGCCCCAGTAGTCCACGGCGAGCCAGTAGCCGAGCTCGGCCGACTTCGAAGCGATGTCGTCCTGGAGGACGAGACCGATGCCGCCCATCACGGTCGGACCGTCCGCAATCGCGACGTTCGTCACCGGGTCCTGTGCTTCCGCGATGGCGAGCCACTCTTCGGCGTCGGCGAGCGTGTAGGGACTCGGAAAGAGGTCGCGGAGCTGCACGGCGACGCGCGGGTCGTTGGCGCTCTTCGCGAGCGACTCCGCATCGTCGCTGCAGAAGTCGCGCAGCTGAAATCCATCGAGCTCGATCTTCATGCGTCTCCCTCCTTCACCGGACGGAAGTCGACTCAGACGGAGCGACACCGATCACGGCGCCCATGCGGCCGGTGCTCGTCCCCCCGCCGTGTGTGATTTCGCGGCGATAGGAGAACAAATCTGCGGCGTCGCGCCACGTGCAGCAATCCGTCTCGTCGATTCGTCGAACTCCGGCGCGCTCGAGTTGCAAGCGCGCGGCGCGGCGCAGGTCGATCGCGTGTCGGCCGTTCGTCTGCTCGTGAACGACTTCGGCGAGCGCGTTCGACCGAAAGGCTTCGGCGACCTCGGGGCCGACCTCGAAGTGTTCGCGCGAGATCGAAGGGCCGATCGCGGCGATGAGCTCGTGACCGGCGAGTGCGGCGAGCGTGCGCGTGAGGACGCCAGCGACCAGGCCGCGCCAGCCGGCGTGAACGGCGGCGACGGAGCGACCGTCGCGCGCCGCGATCAGCACCGGAACGCAGTCGGCGACGCGCACGATGAGCAGGCTATGTGCGTGTTCGGTGAGCAGGGCGTCGGCATCCGGCGGCGGAAGCGAGACCTCGTCGGGCGCGCGACGCAGCTCGGCGCCGTGGACCTGGCGCACGCGCGTCAGCGTTCTCGAAGTCGTCAGCCCGAGCAAGCTGTGGAGGCGCTCCGTGCTCCCCGCGGGCGCGTCCGAACCATCGATCTCGAGCGCTAGCCCGCCGCCGTCGTGGCGCGTCGTGAAGGCGTGTGGGACGCCTGCTTCCAAGAGCGCGGGCGAGCGGAAGCCCACCAAGCCCGGCTCGACTTGCACGCGTTCGAGCGCCCCAAACTCACCGATGACCTGCACCATCGCGGCATCCTAGCGCCCGGTGCGGCCCGATCATCCCCGTCGATGCGCTTCTCCTTTCTGACAGCGGACTTGTGGCGCTCGTTCCGAATCGAGCCGTGCAGGATTTTAGGATCCTGTTAGGGTCACTCGATCGACGCCTGGGGGGCCCGTCGACCGACACCTCGCCCACCGCGCCTCCATGTATGTCCCCCTCCGCGTCCACGGTCACCACTCGCTCCTGACCGGCATCGACTCTCCCGCCGAGCTGCTCCAGCGAGCGAGCGAGCTCCGCATCGGCGCGCTGGCTCTGGCGGATGTCGACACGACCGCCGGGCACGTCGAGTTCATCGAAGCGGCCGAAGCACTCGCCGAGAAGAACCCCGAGCGAGCCGTGCGCGCCATCCTCGCGGCGGAGATCACGCCGGCGCCCTTCACCGCGAGCGACGCGACCCGCGAGCAAGCGCCCGGCCGACTCATCGCTCTCGTCGAGACGGAGCGCGGCTACCAGAACCTCAACAAGCTCGTCTCCGCGCGTCACCTCGGCGGCGACCCGGGCGACACGGAGGCAGAGCTCGAAGGACCGGAGAGCTTCGAGCGCGTGGAGTGCGCCGTTCGCTTTCAAGAGGGACTGATCTACATCGTCGATCACCCGCGGCTCGCGCTCGAGCTCGCCGGACGAGTGCCCGCCGAGCAGCTGTTCGTCGGAGTCTCGCCGGCCTCCCTGCAGCGACGTGTGCGCGTGCGCCAGGAACGACGGGCGTACTCACGCGAGAGCGCCTCGCGCACGGTCCACCCGCAGACCGGCGAGTCGCGCAACGTCTACAGTACTTCGGCTCCGCGGCGCGCAAAGGCCGTGCGCGCTTCGACCGAAGCCTCTGACTTCGACACGAGTGGCTCCTACAAGGTCCCGCCACCGCCTCGCGCTGTCTCCGCCTTCGACTTGACGCAGGTCGCGCGCGCCACCGGCCTCGCCACCCTGGCCCTGCCCGACATCTACTACGCCTTCCCCGGCGGCGGCTTCGATCACCGCGTGCGCGTCGCCGTCAAACACAACGCACTGCTCTACGACTTGCCGGAGAACTGGGTCGCCGAGACTCCGGCGCACCTGCTCTCCCCGGCCGAAGCCGTCGCGCTCTACTCCGAGCTGCCCGAGGTCTGCGGACCTTTCGAAGCGCACAGGGCTGGAGCACCGCCCGGCTGTATCGCGCGCACGCTCGAGGTTGCGGAGCGCTGTCAGTACCTGCCCGAGCTCGGCGGTGTCGTCTTTCCGGACATCCAGCTCGGCGAAGATGACAGTCCCTACTCGCGGCTCGTCTCGCTCAGCTTCGACGGCGCGCGCCAGCGCTATCGCCCACTCCGTCCCGAGGTCGTGCGGCGACTCGACTACGAGCTCTCGGTCATCCACGAGCTCGGCTTCGCGGCCTACTTCCTGCTCGTGCGACAGATCCGCGACTTCGCGACCGAGCAAGAAATCCCCTGCGTCGGGCGCGGCTCGGCCGCCGACAGCCTGGTGGCCTACTGCCTCGGCCTGACCGACGCCGACCCGCTGCGCTACCGCCTGCCCTTCGAGCGCTTCCTCAACCCCGCGCGCCAAGACCGCCCCGACATCGACCTCGACTTCTGTTGGCGGCGGCGCGACGAGATCCTCGAGCACGTCTACGAAGCCTTCGGTCCCGAGCGCACGGCGATGATCTCGACGCTCAACCGCTTCGGTCTGCGCTCGGCCTTTCGCGAGGCGGCGCTGGTCGAGGGAGTTCCGCCGGTCGAGGTGAACCGCTGGTCGCGACAGCTACCCTGGGCGGAGTCGAATGCGGCGGCCTTCGATGGAGCGAGCGCCGAGCCGGAGGAGAACGAGAGCGCGGAGGAGGACACGTCCGGTTCGGACAACCGCCTACCTCCGGCGTTGCGCGGCAACCCCATCGCGCGCGCTTTCCTGGCCGTCCCCGAGTCGCGCGACTTTCCGTTCGACGACGAGCGCTACGCCCGAGTGCTCGTGAGCGCTGCACGGCTGGTCGACACTCCGCGGCACTTCGGCCTGCATCCCGGCGGCGTCGTCGCCACACCTGGGCCGATTACCGACTGGGTCGCCTGTCATCGCGCGGCCAAGGGAGTCATCGTCACACAGCACGACAAGGACGGCGTCGAGGCGCTCGGGCTGGTCAAGATGGACCTGCTCGGGAATCGTGCGCTCACCGTCATCGACGACTGCTTGGCGCTGCTCCGCGAGGCTGGAGTCGACGCGCCCGACCTCTTCGCGATTCGGGAGGACGAGCCGCGGACCGCCGAGCTCCTGCGGCGAGGGCTCTCGCTCGGCTGCTTTCAGATCGAGTCGCCCGGCATGCGCAACCTCCTCAAACAGATCGGGGCGCACACGATGGACGACGTGATCCAGGCCGTCGCGCTGATCCGTCCGGGGCCGGCGAGCTCGGGAATGAAGGAGGCCTTCGTGCGGCGCTTTCGCAAGCTCGAAGAGCCGGAGGCACCTCACCCGCGACTGACCGAAGTCCTGGCCAGCACCTATGGCGTCATGCTCTACCAGGAGGATGTCATGCAGGTGGTCAGCACGATGGCTGGCTACGACCTGGCCGAAGCCGACCAGATCCGGCGCTCGCTGCGCAAGCGCGATGCCGAACACCTCGCGCCGCTCGCTCGCCGCTTCGCGGATCGCGCACGAGCGAACGGAATCGAAGCAGAGGATGCGCAGCGCGTGTGGACGCTCGTCGCGGGCTTCGCCTCGTTCGCCTTCTGCAAGGCGCATGCAGTCACCTACGGACGCATCGCCTACCGCGCGGCCTACTTGAAAGCGCACTACCCCGCCGCTTACCTGACCGCCTTCTTGAACAGCCAGACGGGCTACTACCAGACGCGTGTCTACATCGAGGAAGCGCGGCGGCTCGGCATCGCCATTCTCGGACCGGACATCAACCGAAGCGCACAGGAGTTTCTGTTGGAGAGCGGCAGCCTGCGTGTCGGACTGGACCGAGTGCGCGGGCTGACGCAAGCGACACTCGAACGAATCCTGAGCGAGCGCGAGCGAACGCCCTTCCTCTCACTCCCCGACTTTCTCGAACGCAGCGGCGCGCGCACCGACGAGGCCGAGCACCTCATTCAAGCGGGCGCCTTCGACTCCTTCGACCGCACACGCCCCGAGCTCGCCTGGCGTCTACACCTCTTGCGCACTCCCGAACGTCGCGTGCCCACCGACGCCGCACTCATCAACCGCTCCCAGCTCGCCGCTTGCCGCGCCACACTCCAGTCGCGCGAGCAAGAGGCTGTGCGCCGCGCACAACAGGGCACCGGCGGTTGGGGCGATAGCTCGCGGGGGCTCGGGCTCGGCGGTGCGAAACTGGAGCGCGGGAAGAGCGCGTCGCTCTTCCCCGAACCCGAGACGCCCGCGCTCGTCCTCCCGGGCCTGCCCGACCTGGATGAGACCACACGCGGCCAGATCGAGCTCGGGCTGCTCGGCCTCACGATCACGCGGCACCCGGTCGAGCTCTACCCCTGTCCCGGCGAGGCCAGCTTCCTGACTTCACTCGAGCAGAAGCGGAGCCGGGGAGCTCGGTCGAACGAGCCGCTTCCACAGCGAATCGGATGTGGACGTCTCGACGACTTCGCGGGACAGACCGTCGCACTCGTCGGCTGGCTCGCCGCGACGCGACGCGTGCGAACTTCGAATGGGAAGTGGATGCGCTTCCTGACTCTCGAAGATCCGACCGGGATCGCGGAGGTCGTGCTGTTCCCCGAGATCTACGCCAGCTTCGGTCACAAACTGGTATCGAAAGGACCCTTTTGCATCAGCGGGCTCACCGAAGATCAGATGGGCGCCTGCACGCTACACGCCGACCGAATCTGGTGAGGCGAGAGCCTGGAGACCGCAGACAAGCCTCAGGAGGACTTGTAGCGCAGGCTGACGTTCTGACGGCCCATCTCGCGCAGGCGGTCGGAATCCTTCTTGAGGCGCAGGTTGTGGGCCTTGGAGACGACGCTCTTCACCGAGCGGTTGAGCTTGGTCGCGATCTCGAGGTTCGAGACGGTCGGATACATGGTCTTAAGCAGCTCCAGCTCCTCCTCGGACCAGCGAGGCATGCGCGTAGAAGCGGTGCCCTGGAGCTTGCGCAGGAAGGCCTTGTCCTTCGCCATGGCGAGGCGGCCGGCGAGCTCTTGAATCAGTTCGACAGGGCGGCCGAAGACGCGCGCAAGATCTTCGTCGGTGCGCGTTCCGTAGGTGCGTTTGAACTCCGCGATCTCGACTCGCGTCCAAGTGGACTCGGTCAGGCTTTGGTCGAGAGCGAGGATGCGGTCGTGCACTTCTTTGATGTCGCGCCGAAGAATTTGGGCGATGACTTCTTCCGAGCTCCGCCCGAGATAGCGCTTGAGCTTCTGCACTTCGTCGGCGGACCACGGTCCGGTTCGACGCTCGCCCTGAAATACTTCGAGCGCCATTTTGCGCACGCTGTAGATCGGGCGATTGAGCGTTCGCGCGATGGCCGCGTCATCGCGCAGACCATACAACTCACGCAGTCGCGAGATCTCCGCTTGAGACCACCGGCCTCGGCGCGGTGCTCCCGTTTTCTGTCCCCCCCCAGGCGTTCCCTGCACGATCTTCCTCTCCAAAACCAGCAGCCGCGGATAAACCGACCGAACGAAACGTCACTCGCATGCTCAAGCGACTCGGCCGAAACTCGTGGCGCGATTGTACAGTTCGATCCGCTGGCTTGAAGCGGCGACACGAATCATTTCACGACGTCGCGACTTCGCCCGAAGGTTGGTCGTAGAGCTCGCTTCGAATCGCGTCGAGAACTTCGCGCACCTCGTCACCGGTCGAAGCACGAAGCGCCTTCGTCGCGTACTCCTTTGCGCGTTCCGCAGGCATCATCCGTACCGCGAACTTAACGTCGGGTAAGAAGTGAGGCGAAATACTGATTGAGTCGTAGCCGAGTCCCAAAAGCAGCACTGCCGACGCGGGATCACCTGCAAGTTCACCGCAAACGGAACACGACTTACCCGCACGGCGCGAGATTTCGGCAACCTGTTGCAACGCGAGAACAACCGCAGGGTGTTGCGGGTCGTACAACTTGGCGACAAGGGAGTTGTCGCGATCGACTGCGAGTAGGTACTGAACGAGATCGTTCGTTCCGACAGCAGCGAAGTCGATGTGCTCAATCAGCTTATCAAGCATGAGCAGAGCTGAGGGCACCTCGATCATGATTCCTACGGGCACCTCTCCGGCGACTTCATAGCCCTGCTCCACGAGCAGGTCCCGGACGCCGTTGAAGATCTCATGGGTCAGCAAGACCTCCTCCACCGAGGTGACCATCGGCAGGAGGATCTTCAGGTTGCCGTGGACGCTCGCGCGCAAGAGGGCCCGCAGCTGGACCTGCAGGAGGTCCCGCCACTCGAGGCTGATCCGGATCCCGCGCCAGCCGAGGGCCGGATTGGTCTCCTGGGGGGTCGTGAAGTACGGCAGGGGCTTGTCCCCGCCGATGTCCAGCGTGCGGATCAGCACGGGTTTGCCATCCATGCGCTCCAGGACGCGCCTGTAGAGCCGGAACTGCTCCTCCTCCGAGGGGAACTGCGCGCGCTCCAGATAGAGGAACTCGGTTCTCAGGAGCCCCACGCCATCGGTGTGCTCGATCTCGAAGGTATCGAGGTCACGGACGCTCTCGATATTGACCCGCACCGTCAGGCTCTGGCCGTCGGGAGTGATCGCCGGCTCGGCCGCGTATTCCTTGAGAGCCGTGCGCCGCGCTTCCACCTTCTCGCGGCGATCCAGGAAGTCGTCGATGTCCTTCTTCTCGGGGCGGAACTGAACCGTGGCCTGCCCGCCATCGACGGCGATCAACATGCCTTGCTCCAGCCGTGCCAGGAGGTTGGGCAATCCCACCACGCACGGCACGCCGAGGGAGCGCCCGAGCACGGCACCGTGCGAGAAGCGCCCGCCGACCTCGGCAATCACGCCCAGGATGCGGTCACGCTCCAGGTAGGTGACCACCTGTGGAGTCAGCTCAGCCGCCGCGAGGATGACCTTCTCGCCACTCGACTGAATGGCCTGACGCTCACGGCGGAGCAACGCGTCCAGCACGCAGTACCAGGGATCGCTGAAGTCCGAAGCATAGCTCCGGTTGTAGTTGCCCTCGAGGCGGCCCATGGTCTTGTCGAAGCGCTCGATCAACCCCTTCACGGCCTTCTCCGCGTTGATGCGCTGCTCGACGATCGTGTTCTCGACCTCTTTCAGCGCGCGCGGGTCCTGGAGCACCGTCCGGTGAACCGCGAAGATCTCCGCGTCCTTCTCTCCCACCTCGGAGAGGATCTGCGACTGGCGACGCTCGAGGTCGGCGTCCGCGGCTTGAACAGCCTCGACGAGCCGCTGCAGCTCGGGCGCGATCGCCGCCTGGCTGAGCGACCACTCCGGCACCTTCTCGGGGCGCGCGAGCACCACGTGCACAGGACCGATCGCTAGACCGGGAGAGACACTCAATCCTTTAACCGTTCTGTGGTGCACGAAGAATCCTGGGGGCCGGGTCGGACCGCTGTGGGCACCTTGCGTGGAGCAGGAGAGCGCCGCGATCGCGGTCCAGGGCTCCATGCTAAACGGTCAAAAGGGCGCGGCAAGGATTCGTGCCCGCCATTGAAGGAATCGCCGCCCTGCCCCTCTCCCGGCAGTTCAACCCTCCGAGGATCGCCGGTCACGAAGATGGAGCAGGAACCCGGATTCGGTTCAAGACCCGCTCCCCCCCTGCCCGAGATAGGCCGACGGGGACCCGCGCTGGCGGGATCAGGGAACACGGCAGAAGTCGATTCAGGGGAATCGAGGCCCTCCAGAAGCGAGGGGCTCTGCCAGAGAGAACAACACACGAGTGAATTGGGGACACTGATGGATTCGAATTTCACGGACCCGCACGCCGAGACGGACACCACGTTCGAGGCTGTAGATATCGAGAGGATCGCGCCGCGTATCGAGGCGGAGACCCTGCCACAGCCCGCGATCGGATTGGGCTCCTCTCGATTCCTCTCCCTGACCGGGTTCGCACTCGTCGGTGGCGGAGTCGTCCTGGCGGTCGCTCCCGTCTTCGCCGGCCAGATCAGCCAGGTTGCGAAGGTCGCCGAGCTGGCGACGCGCTTCGGCGTTCACGCCGGAGCCCTCGCCGTCGGTGGACTGGTCTTGATGGCCCTCGGCCGGATCGGAAAGTCGGTGGCCAAGCTGGCGGAGCGCCCGCGCATGACCGACATGGGAATGGCCGACGCACTCGAACGGGTGGGCGACCAGGTCGCCACGCTGACGGAGACGCTCACCAAGCTGGGCGACCGCGTAACCGTTCTGGGCTTGCGAGAGTCGACCGTGACCGTCAACGCACCCGCACCGGATGAAGACCTCGTCCAGCTCTATCGCGACCAGAAGGACGCCGTCTTTCAGCTGGCCGCGGGGCTCGACAAGCTCCATCGCCGCGTGAGCGACGACCTCGTCAGCGAGCTCTGCACACTCGGTGCTCGCCTCGACGGCTTCGAGACCTCGGTCTTCCAAGAGCTCTCGACGACGGCGAACGCTGCGCAAGAGATGTTCGCGACGACCCTGAAGAACGAAGTCGCCAACCTGACGACGAACGTGCAGCCGATCCAGCAGGAGGAGGTCGATGAGATGACACCTGTCGAGGATGTGCCGAGCCTCGCCCCTCAGGTCGATGCCTTCGTAACCGAGCACACCGAGATCGAGACGAGCCCGTTGGAGGGAGCCCAGCTCTTCACCGAGGAACAACCTGCGTTGCCGAAGTCGGACTTGGCTCAGACGACGATTACGGAGTTCGCGGATCTCTCCGATGTCGTCGCCACCGAGCTCTCCGACTTCGCCGAGAACATCCACGAAGAGGACACCGACGCGCCCCAGGCTGCCGTCCAAGCTCCCGAGCTGGAGGAACCGCACCCCGAGCTCGAGCCGGAAGTCTCTCCGCTGGCCTTCCTCGAAGGACTGAAGAGCATCGAGCCCATCTCGCAGAATCCTCACGCGCCCAGCGTCTCGGCGCCGCCCCTGGACTTCGATTCGCTCGATGAACCGCCGCCCGCGCTACCGAGCCGGCGCACGCCTTCTCGCGAACGGCCCGAGGTCACCGACCACTCGCAGTTCAACGATCACCTCCAAGGCTAGAACGCGCTAGAACGAGAAGCGCCGACCGCGAGTGATCGCGGTCGGCGTTTTTTCATGGGTCTGAAGCGAGCGCTATTCCTTCTCGGTCTTTTCGCTCTTCTCGCCCTCGGTGTCTTCCTTGAAGAAGCTCGCGAACGGGTTGTACTTCGGAGTGCTCGGGCTGATCAGCTTGCGATCGAACTTCTCGTCGCCCGATCCGCGACCACCGCGTCCGCCGCCACCGCCGCCGCCGCCGCCGAAGCCGCGACCACCGCCGCCACCTCCACCGCCGCCGCGTTGGCCTCCGCCACCGCCACCACGGCCGCCCTTACGCTCGTTGGACCGGACGCCGCCGAGACCATCTCGCCGAGTCTGAGCCGCGCGCACGGAGCTCTCGCGATTGCTGTCCTGGGCGAAGCGCTTGCCGCCGCCGCCACCGCCACCTTCGCGACCTCGTCCGCCGCCACGCTGGCCGCCGCGTGCTCCACCGCGAGGTCCCGCCGGCCCGCGCCGAGCAGCGTCCCTCGAGAACACCTTCTTGAGCGAGAGCGCGATGCGTTGCCCGGTCGGATCCAGAACCCGGCATCGAACCGTCTGGCCCACCGAGAGCAATTCGCGCGCGTCCCGGACATAGCGATCGGAGACTTCACTGATGTGAATCATCCCGTCCTTCGCCAGACCGAGGTCGACGAAGGCTCCGAAGCTCGCGACGTTGAAGACGATGCCCTCGACGATTTGGTCCTTCTCGAGAGTGGTGGGATCCGTCTCCGCGACGAGCAGAGTCGGAATGTGGTTGCGCATGCGCGGGTCCCGACCGGGATAGGAGATCTCCCGCATCAGGTCGCGCCAAGTCGACTCGTCGATGCCGAAGTCCACGCGGCGCAGGCCTTTCGTGGCACCGCCCTTGCCGAGCAGCTCGTCCACTGTTCCGCCGCCGGCTTCCGCCAGCTTCCGAACGAGCGGGTACTGGTCGGGGTGAAGGCTGGTCACGTCGAGTCGCTCGGTTCCCCCGCGGACTCGCAAGAACGCGATCGCGCTCATCCACTGTGCCTCGCTCAGGAGACCCTCGGACCGCAGCTCTTCGCGGCTGCGAATCGGTTGCTTCTCGCGGTACTCGACGATCTTCGCCGCGAGCTCATGGTCGATCCCGGGGATGTGTTTGAGCACGGAGATCGGAGCTGTGTTCACGTCGCAGCCGGTATGCGCGACGCACGACTCGATCACCTCGCGGAAAGCTCTGCGCAGGTTCGCCTTGCTCACCAAACCTTGCTCGGCGCCGAGTCGAAGGTGACGCGGATCAACCTTCAGGAACTCGGTCAGCGGATCGCGATAGCGACGGGCCAGACCGATGGCCGTGCGGAACGGGATCGAGATGTCCGCGAGCTCCTTGCGCGCGATCTCGGAGTTCGCGTAGCTCGAGAGTCCGATCTCGCTCGCGATGCACACGGCGACATCGATCTTCGCGAGAGCGACGGCGAGGCGCACCTCTTGAATCGCGCTGCGAGCACCCTTGCCGTGCCCCATCGCGATCACTTTGGCGTCCGTGTCGGCCAGCAGCTCGGCGAGCTCCTTGCCCAGGTTGCCGGTGTTCTTTCCGGTCGTCTCGATCTTGCCGGTCTTGCCGGTCGGATTCCCGTCGGCGTCGATGACCGCGAGAGCCCAGTCGCCCTTCGCGTTCACATCGAGCCCGGCAACACCGACACGAACTCCGGGCGGAGCCAAGAGCATCTGGCGGAAGTTCTGCGTGAGGAGACGGAGCGCCTCGTCATCACCGCGTTCCTTCAGCTCGAGCCGGATGTCCTCTTCGATGACCGGCAGGAGCCGGGCGCGAAGCGCTCGATCCGCGACCGCGTCGAGGAGGGCGTCGTAGTCCGGATGGTTCTTCTTGCCGAGCGCGGCCCGCACGCGGGCGACGGCCTTCTCGTGATCCAGAGTGATCACGGTGGTCAGCACGCGCTCCTTCTGTGCCTGACGGATGCCGAGCAGCTTGTGTCCCTGAACCTGGCGCAGCGGCTGGCTCAGCTTCAAGAGCGACCGGTGCCGCCCCATGTTCTTCTCTTCGACGGTCTGACGAACCGAGAGGATGCCCTGCTTGCGCATCATGTTGCGCAGCGCGCTGCGAAGACGCGCATTCCGCCCGACACGGTCGGAGAGGATGCGAGTCGCGCCGGAGAGCGCTTCGGATTCGGAGTGGACGCCCTTGTTCGGATCCACGAAAGGCTGGCAGAGCCTGGCCAGCTCCGGTGTCAGCTCGATCTTCATCGCCAGGACAGCTTCCGCGGACGGAATCGGCTTCGGTTCCTTCTCGCTCGGCTTGCCCGCGGCCTTCGCCTGCGGGGCCGCGGCAGGCTTCTCTTCGGCCGTCTTCGCTTCGGCTGAAGCGGGAGCCTCGGGAGTCGCGTCGCTCGTTGATTCGGGCGTCGCAGCGCCATCGGCGGGAGCCGCTTCGCTCGCGCTCGCTTCCGCCGGCGCAGCTTCACTGGCTTCGGGAGCTGCGCTGGCTTCGGATTCGCTACTGGCTTCGGGAGCTGCAGCCGCTGCCTCCGCATCGGGCGCAAGCTCCACTTCCGGCGCAGCTTCGGCTTCCGCTGCGGGCGCGGGAGCCTCGGCTTCCGAGCCTTCGCCACCGGGCGCTTGGTCGTCGCTCTTCGCTTCCTCGGTCGTCGCCGACTCGCTAGCCGCTTCTTCGACGGGCTTCTCGCGCTTGACGACCGCAACGATCTGGTCGGCCAGCTGCGTGAGGCCGCGATCCATGGCGAGCTGAACCTCGGGCTCCGGACGTCGGTGAGGAATGAACAGGTCCTCGATCTCACAACGGTCCATGCACTTGCGGACCTCCTCGAGCACGGCGGGCGCAAGCCCATCCGTACCTTCGAGCATTCGAACGATCGTACCGCGGCGGCGGTCGAGCTCCTCGAGGGTTGCGCGCCGACGTTCAATGCGGCGAATCATGCTCTCGGACAAACCGCCCGTATCCGCGCGGCGGACACGGCCGATGTAAGGTGCACTCAGGCCAGCGTCGATCAGTTCGAAGACGGTGCTGATGTGCTCGGGCTTCAGCGAGAACTCGCTCGCCAAGTGCTCGAGGATAGGAGTGGCAGTCACAGGTACCCCTTGAAGGTCTAGTGGAGATTTGAGACGGGCTCAGTTCGTCATCGATAGCGGTCGTCGCTCTGGTCACGGAAGAATCCGTCGATCCCCCTCGCGCCAAGCCGTTCACCTCAGGAAGACGACCACGCGCCGCTCCCCGTCGATCGGTACAGGATACCCGCGTTCCGTTCGAATTGGGAAGTGCTCCCGTAGTGCCGAGAACGGGAGTCGAGCTCAAATTGCCGCGATTGAAAATCGCGGCCCGCCACCGACTCGCCCCTCGCTCAGGGCAGTGCGATGACTTGAACCATCGCTTTGCCCAAGCGGAACCCGGCTGAATCGTCTCGCGCGGTGACGATATGCCCGTCCCGCTCACACTCGACGCCGGTAAACTTCCCGCCAGCGCTCTCGAGCGCACTGCGAACCGCCGCGGATCCCGTCACCTTGCGACGTCGAACCACCTTCGAGCTCGCGAGGACTGCAACGGAGTCTCCCCACGCCGCGATCAGCTTGCCTTGCGCGTCGGCGTCCGCGGCGAGCTTGAGGGCGGCGGGGTCGCTGTAGATCGAACACCCCGCGCCGCCATCGACGAAGATCACTCCGGCGTAGTCGTCCATCGAGACGCCTTCGAGGGGGCCATCGACGAGAAACTCGTCCTGGAGGACACCCATGATCGCTTCTTCCGACTGCGTGGAGACCGAGCGGGTCCCGACGTGAACTCCGAGCAGGCTCGAGCGCGCGTAGCGCATCGTCTCTTCTCGGTAGCCCTCGGGCGGAACCACCACGAGAACCATGTGCTCGAACTCCTGGATGACGAGCCCGTCATTGTCGAGATTCTCGTCCGTCGTTTCGTCTTTCTCAGCCATGTCGCCTATCGGTTCCGGGGCGCGCCCCTTGGGATCTCAATCGGGAATTTCGAAAATGGAGAGTCGTGTCTCTTCGGCCAACGCGCCAGCACCTTGTCCGACGGTCCAGCTCACTCGCTCGTCCAGGCCCGGCACGGTCATGTCGCCGAGCGGCTTGCCGGTCAGCAAGTCGCGGACTTCGATCGACGCGCCGCGAACGAGGTAGAGCTTGCCGCTGTCATGTGAAATCGAGACGTCGGGGTAGTCGTCCTCGCCCGTCTCGATCGTCTCGAACCAGCGCGGTGCCGCACCGGGCTCCGCGTCCGACGAGAGACACAACAGAGAGACGCCACTCGCGGTCAAGTCGGCGTCGATGTTCTGAATCAGGTAGTCGCGCATGGTGTCCTCCGAGAAGGTGGACAAGAGATCCGAGAGCAAGAAGGTCACGCTCCCCGAACCGGCGTGGATCGCATGGATCACGTTCTGCACGGGCTCGAGGAAGGTCTTCTGCTGCTTGCCGGTCTTCGCATTCAATGTGAACACGCCCTGCTTGCCTGCCGCTTTCGAGGTGTAGACCACGAAGACGCGGTCCCCTTCGCGCGCGATCCAGTGATAGCGCTCGCCCTCTTTGCTGTGGCTCCACTTGGGCGCCAGCGTGCCCGTCGTCACGGCCGAGACTCGAGTCGCGGAGACCATGAAGCACAGGTCCTCGAAGACCAGCGCGTCGTCGAAGGCGAAGATCTCGCGCGCGTCCAGGAGCTCGCCGGTCTCGAGCGACATGCGCACGATGCGATGCCCCTGCGTTCCGGGCCCGAGCACGATCGCGTCGCCCCCGCCTCCGAAGCCCGCGCCGAAACCGCGGCCATAGCCCACTTCACAGGGCGAGTTCCAGAGCACTTGCCCGGTGGTGCGATCGAGCGCAGTCAGCTTCCCCGGAATGGCGTCGTCCATCCACTTTCCGCCTGCGGGCGGATCGTAGCCATGGACGAGCAGAGGTCCGTCGGGGCTGAGTGCGATTCCGTCGACTTCGGTATCGAAGTCGCGGGTCCAACGTCGTCTTGCGGTGCGCGGCATAGCGCGAATTCTAACGCACGCAGCCGTGGGATCCCACGGCCGCGTGACTGGAGGATGGCTTCTCAGTCCTGCTCGAGCGCCTTCTTGGCGATAGCCTTGGGCACCGACCGGTACTCGTGCAGTTCCATCGAGAAGGAGCCGCGGCCCTGGGTCGAGCCCCGGAGCGTTGAAGAGTAGGCGAACATCTCGGCAATCGGGGCCATCGCTCGAATGATGCGCAGGTCGTCCTGCGCCTCGACGTCGGAGACCTCTCCGCGTCGGGAGTTGAGGTCGCCCACGACGCTGCCGAGGAACTCCTCGGGCGTACGCACTTCGAGCTTCATGATCGGCTCGAGCAGAGTGGTGTTGTTCTCGGAAGCCTGGCGGAAGGCCAGGATGCCGGAGTTGAAGAAGGCCAGCTCGCTGGAGTCCACCTCGTGCGACTTGCCGTCATACAGCGTCGCCTTGACTCCCATGAACGGATAGCCGCCGTGAGAGCCGCCTTCGACCGCACTCTTGATGCCGTTGCCGACGTGCGAGATGTACTCCCGCGGGACGTTGCCGCCCTTGATCTCGTCGACGAACTCGAACTCGGCGCCCTCGTCCTCTTGGATCTCGAAGCGGACCTTCGACACCGCGAACTGACCGCGACCACCGGACTGACGCACGTAGCGCGCCGTCGTGTCGATCGGCTTGGTGAGACGCATCTTGTAAGCGACCTTCGGCTTGCCGGTCGTGACGTCGCAGTTGTGCTCGCCCTTGATCCGTCCAACCATGATCTCGAGGTGCAGCTCACCCATTCCCGAGATGACCGTTTCACCGGTCTCCTCGTCGGTGATCGAACGGAAGGTCGGGTCTTCGCGCATCATGCGACCGAGGACGGTTCCGAGCTTGTCGCGATCCTGCCCTTTCACCGGCTCGATCGACATCGAGATGACGGCTTCGGGGAACTGAATCTTCTCCAGGATGATCGGCTGGTCCGGGTTGCACAGCGTGTCGCCGGTCACCGTCCGCTTGAGGCCGATGATGGCGGCGATCTCGCCTGCGTGGACCTGCTCGACGGCCTCACGCTTGTTGGCGTGGATCATCACGAGGCGCCCGATCCGCTCGTCCTTGGTCGTCCGCGGGTTGTAGACCTTGGTGCCCTTCTCGAGGATGCCGGAGTAGACGCGAACGAAGGTCAGGTCGCCGGTCGGCTCTGCGATCGTCTTGAAGGCCATCAGCGAGAGCGGCTCCGAGTCCTCGGGAGCGCGCGTCACGTCTTCGTCATTGTCCGGGTTGATACCCACCAGCGGCGGAATGTCGAGCGGGCTCGGAAGGAAGTCGACGACGGCGTCGAGCAGAAGGCGCACACCTTTGTGCTTGAGGGCCGAGCCGCAGAAGACCGGGGTGATCTTCATGGCGAGCGTGCCGAGTCGAATCGCGTTCGCCAGCATGTCCGCTGCGATCTCTTCGTCTTCCACGAACAGGTCGAGCAGCTTGTCGTCGAAGTCTGCCGCCGCTTCGCACACTTCGTGGCGACGCATCTGTGCTTCTTCGAGCAGCTCCGCGGGAACGTCCGACTCTTCGTAGGGCTTCTGCGTCTGATCCTCGAGGAACTCGTAGTAGCGCATGTGGATCAGATCCACGACACCCTTGAAGTCCTTCTCAGCGCCCACCGGCATCTGAATCGGAACCGGGTTCGCGCCGAGGCGCTCGACGATCGACTTCACGGCCTTGTAGTAGTCGGCTCCAACGCGATCCATCTTATTGATGAAGCACATGCGCGGCACGCCGTACTTGTTGGCCTGACGCCAGACCGTCTCGGACTGAGCCTCGACGCCCGACACGGCGTCGAAGACCGCGACCGCACCGTCCAGGACGCGGAGCGAGCGCTCCACCTCCGCTGTGAAGTCCACGTGACCCGGCGTGTCGATGATGTTGATCGTGGTGCCCTTCCACTCACAGGTCGTGGCGGCAGACTGGATCGTGATCCCGCGCTTCTGCTCCTCTTCGAGGAAGTCCATGGTGGCCTCCCCGTCGTGAACCTCGCCGGTCCGGTGGATCTTGTTGGTCAAGAACAGGACCCGCTCCGTGACCGTGGTCTTTCCGGCGTCGATGTGCGCCATGATGCCGATGTTGCGAAGAGTGGCGAGACGCCCTTTCTTGCGGCCGGCGTTGGACGAGGCTTGGTCAGTCACGGTAGTAGTACTCATTGCAATGGGTATTTGGTGGTCTTCAACCACCGGGCTCTCAAACAAATCAATTGGCTCGCCATTTCTCGATCAGAGAACCACTCCGTGTGGCGCCTGGATCTGAAAGTGGCTGCGAGCCCAGCGCCCCTCCGCCCAGCGGAGGTTCGAACGCCTGGATTGGCAGAACCGGCTCCCGGAATAAGGAACCGATTGGGCGAAAAAGGTTAACGATTGCCCTCCCTACGTCAATCTTCAGATCGGGAGAGAGGGAATAACCGGGTCAGGAGGAGGATCGACTCCGGGTCCCCATCGTGCCTCGGATCCCGCTGGCCGGGTGGACTCGATCCTCGGCGGGGAGCTTTCCTCGGGCCACCGATTTTGGTCTTGTACCCCTCGCACCGGCTCCCCTCCGGGCACCAAACCCCATGTTCCTCGAATTCCTAGAGAGTGTCACCGGTGTGTTCGTCGTGGTCTACGACGGGCAACACGGACTCAAATTCACCTTGGGCCGCGCAAAAGAGGTCGTGGGCCCCGGCGTGCACTTCAAGTTGCCGATCGTGCAGAAATTCGAGCTCGAGGAGACCAAGCACACCACGCTCGACCTCGAACCCCAGGTCATTCAGCTCAACGATGACCTCATCTATGAAGTGGATGCCAAGGTCATGTACCAGATCGTTGATCTGCGAAAGGCCAAGATCGAGATCGATGATCTGGTAACCGGGCTTCAGAACCGAGTCGTGATGGCGGTTCAGCGTGTCATTCAGGCGCAGGATCGAACGAGCATCCGCGACGTGGACGCGATCATCCGCGCCATCTTCGAAGAGCTCCGCCCGGTCGAAGAGCAGTGGGGAGTGCGCATCTTGCAGGTCGGTTTCTCCAACCTCTCCCCCTCGCCGAGCACGCTGGAGATTACGCAGCTCGACCTGCTCGTTCGTGAGCGGCTCGCCAAGTTCGCCGACCTCCAACGCGCGGGCCTCTCCCCCGAAGCCTGCGTCGCGCTCGTAACGGGAGCGGTCGTGACGACGCACCCGCAGGTCGAGCAGCAGAGTCGCGCGACCAGCGTCCGCGAGTCCGCCGAGCTGGCCGAGTCGACTGAGGCCAGCTTGGACGAGATCGAGGCTGAGCAGAAGGAGCGGGCGAAGCGCGAGAAGCGCAAGAAGGAGAACAAGTTCGGGGAGGGCTTCCCCGGCACCGATGATGCTGAGGACAGAGACGGGGAGGACGATTGAGACGTCGCCAGGAGGAGTCCGAAGAGGACAAGTTCTCCGCTGTTCCTGAGCCGCTGCGCTCTCTCTTGAACGGGACCTCGAGCTGGTGGGACGCCTTCCGCGTCGGCTTCAGGGAGAGCGCCCTTCAGTTCATTCAGCAGAACTCGTCGGTCATCCTGATCGCTCTCATCTCGCTCCTCAAGGCGACCGGCGTAACCGTCAAGTCGGGACAAACGGGACTCCTCTTCAGCTTTGGCAGGGCGAGAAAAGAGATCCCGCCTGGCTTTCGCCTCTTGATTCCCTTTCTTCAAGTCGTGCGCACTGTCCCCACCAGGCAACGCACTCTCGACTTGCCCGCGCAACGCGTCACGACCCTCGACGGGCTCGTCTACTTGGTCGACGCGAACATCGTCTTTCGCGTGGTAGATATTCGGAAAGCTCTGATCGAGATCGACGACCTGTTGAAGGGAATGCGCCAGGTCCTGGTGCTCTCGGTTCAAGAAGTGCTGCGAAACTCGGAACGCGACTCACTGCGCGTCGCCGAGAAGACGGACGGCGCTCTCAAAGAGGCGATGACGGCCCGGCTCGAGCCCTGGGGAGTCAAGCTCATCAACGCTGGCTTCACCAGCATCACGCCTTCGCCTTCGACCCTACAGCTCGTCCAACTCGGCGTCCGAGTGAGTACTCGAGCGCGAAGCCTGGATCAGCTCAATCAACACGTGCCCGAGGGCCTCTCGCTCCCGCTCCTCGGAACCCCGCAGAGAATCATCACGCGTTCGCAAGTTCTTACCGAGCGCGAGATCGTCCGCCGCCGCCACCGGAGAGTTCGCAGAGTCCTGCGAACTGAACTGAAGCGCTCGGGCCTCAAGATCTCCTCGAAGGAGCATGCTCGACTTCGCCGAAAGATCCGGGCCGAGGCTGGGATGAGCGGAGTTCTGAACGGCTGAGCACCGCTGGCTACTGCATCGAGCCTTCCGCTCGGTAGATCACTCCGGCGATGTCCGTGCCGCTGTCGTAGTTGCCCGAGCAGACGAAGAGACGATCTTCCTCGTCGAAAGCGATGTTGCCGACACGGGCTTTGGGATTGTCCGTCAGGACGCGCAGGTCCAGGAAGGGCCGGTTCGCGGTCGGCACATCGGCCACATCCACGCCGTCGAAGGGCTGCGAGGGATCGGGGATCCCGATGTTCCAGACACGCCCTCGCTCGGCGCAGGAGACGAACAACTCGCCGCGGCTATTGAATCGAAGGTCGATCAGGTTCGCGCTTGCGCCAGCCTCGGTGTCCCACGGATTGAACACGGCAATCAGCTCCCCTCGCAGGAGCTCGGAATCTCCACCGCGGACAAGCTCGCCGTCCGCGTCGATCGGGAACCGCACGACAACGGACGAGGTCCGGAAGCCGACGTAGAGGTAGCCCTCGTGTGAGGCCAAGGCGCTATGTCCGAAGAGCTGCACCTGACTCCACTCTCCATCCAGGAAGAGCTCCACACGATCGCGCATGACGACGCGGGACGGCGGCGGCCCGGCGTCAGGATTCGCGCGGATCTCCCTGAGGTCGTACTGAGCGAGAGTGTGGTTGTCTTTGCCGACGGCGTAGAGATACTGGCCTACGATCCAGGCTCCGTTGGGTCCATTGAGCAGACCGTGCGGTGCGAGATTCGAGTCGGGGTCATGATGCGGGTAGTAGTCGTTGGAGACCACGTAGCCCAGCTCTTCTTCAGGAACGATGCTGCCGTCGTGCATCTCGACGGTCGCCCACTGGCTGGTGCGTGTATCGAAGCGGTGAATCGAGTCCGTCGCGTTCTTGCGGAACCTCCGCGCCGGAAGGTCGACTCCGCTGTAGCCGCAGATGAAGTAGTTCTTGGAGACCTCGTCATAGGCCAGGGTGCAGTAGGGCCGGTCCATGGTGACCTGCTCGATGGGCGCACCCGCTTCGGGTCGGTACAACAAGAAGGGCGCTTCGCTCGGCGCGACAAGAATTGCGGCATTGGCTTGCACCGCTTCCCCCGCTGTACGCCCCCTGGCAATCGGCTCCGAGATTTCGGGGTTCACTCGGAAGAGACTCCCGCTGCTGTCGCGAACACTCGGAGAGATACCACCCGCGTTGCGGTGACGTCCGCGGGCTAGAGCGATCAGCTCCCCGTCGACCATGACCATCCCGCGCGGCCAAGGCACCCCCGTCGAGACTCGCTCCAATCGAACTTCGGGTTCCGCCCGCAGCTTCGCCGTCCAGTGCGCATCGGGAGAGGTGTAGCGACGGAAGTCAGAGACCTGCTCCTGCTTGGCCTGAGCCCATCCAGAGCTGTCCTTGCCGGTCTCCTCCTGCCTGTGCGGCGATGTGGAACACCCTGCAAGGACGAGGGTCAGGAAGAGCGGAGAGGTGAGATTCATGGCGAGGGTCCGGCGAACCGGGAGGAGAGGATAGCGACTCTGAAGCCAGGGAGCCGCCCCCCGCTCAAATCGTGTGCCAGGGCGTCCCCCGAATCGCGAACCCCATCGGGGGGGGTGCCACGGCGCCACCACTGTCGTCTCCTCGCTCACAGCAGGAGCTCGGGTCTATCCCGCCGGAGCGCGCCGGTTACGGGCACGTAACACACCTCCGGCGTGCGGCGTCCGTGCGCTAGATCTCGAAGCGCTCGAAGCTCGGATTCGCGGTGGCCAAGCGCACTCGTATGACCTCGATCGCCTCGGGGTTTTGGTCGACCAGGATTGCCGAACGGCCAAGCTCCCAGGCGGCCTCGCCGGTGGTTCCACTGCCGGCGAAGAAGTCGAGCACCGTGTCGCCAGGATTCGAGTGCACGCGCACGAGCCGGTCCAAGATCGCGCGCGGCTTCTGATTCGGATAGCCGGTGCGCTCCTTCCCGGCTGTGCTCACGATCGTATTCCACCAGACGTCTGTCGGGGTCTTTCCGCGCTTGGCCTTCTCCGGCCCGACGAGCCCCGGCGCCATGTACGGAATCCGGTCCATGTCCTTGAACCGGAAGGTGTAGTTCTTCGGGTCCTTCGCGTACCAGAGAATCGAGTCGTGCTTGGACGACCACTTCGACCGAGAGCGTCCGCCGAAGTCGTAGGCCCAGATGATCTCGTTCATGAATCGGTCGCGACCGAAGAGACCGTCGAGAAAGACCTTGGCGTAGTGAATCTCTCTCGCGTCCAGGTGTACGAAGAGGCTCCCGTCGGACTGCAGCACACGCTTTGCTTCTTCGAGGTGTGGGCCGAGAAACTCCAGGTAGTCGGAGTAGCTATCCAGGTAGCCCATCTTGGAGATCGACTCCGAGCGATAGCGTTGTCCGCCGAATCCGACCCGGTCTCCATCGGCGTCCCGACTAGTTCGAGTTCGGTTCAGCTCCTGTCGCTTCCCCGTATTGAACGGCGGATCGACATAGACCATCGGAATGCTCTCGGAAGTGAGCGAGCCGAGGAACCCGAGCGCCTCGGCCTCGACGACGCGGACGGTACACGAAGCCTCGCCATCGCTCCCCTCTGTCGTTACCCGCGGTTCCTCCTCGCGAGTTTGTTCGGGTTCGGTTGCTCGTTCTCGCTTCGAAGAAGTGGGATCCACGCTCCCATCTTAGCAGCGGGCGCGCTGGAATCCCGCGCGCGGCTCGCGGCCATGCCCCGTTTCTTTCGAGCGGGCTTCGCGCGGGATCAACGCACCAGTCTCGAGTCACACGAGGCTGAATTGGTCGAAGGAGGCCGACTCGCGCCCAAATGCTCGTCGTGTGGCTCGAACCGGGTCAAACTTCGCGAAACCGCACAAAGCTGCTAGGCTCTTTGCGCCCCGCTTGGGCACCACATACCAGTAGACCCCAGGAGAATTCGTATGCCTCAGAAAGACAATCAGTCTCGTCGTGACTTCAACCGCCTCGTAGCTCTCGCCATGGGCGGCGCCATGCTCGGCGCAGCAGGCTGCCGCTCCGGTGAGCACAGCCATGACGACGATGACCATAGCCATGAAGACAAGGACGGCTGTCCCGGTAAGGACGGCTGTCCCAGTAAGGATGGTTGTTCCGACAAAGACGGATGCCCGAGCAAAGACGGCTGCCCCGGCAAAGATGGCTGCCCCGGTAAGGACGGCTGCCCCGGCAAGAGCTGAACCGAGAGACGCTTCAGTCAGAAGAGCTTCCCACGACGAGCCTCGAGGCACGCGAGTGGGAAGCTCTCTTTTTTAGCCACAGCTAATGACCAATCGCTGGAATCTGCCGGACCTCGGACTCGGTCTCGGGTTGCGCTCACCGCACTACGACTACGTCCTCGAGCACGAGCCTGACGTCGCGTGGTTCGAGATCATCTCGGAGAGCTACCTGATCGACGGGGGATGGGCACTACATGTCCTCGACAGAGTTGCCGAGCGCTATCCGATCGCGATGCACGGAGTCTCGATGTCGATTGGAACGACCGACCCGATCGACTTCGACTATCTCGAGCAGCTCAAGGCCCTGGCGAAACGATGCAAGGCGGTGTGGTTGGGCGACCACATCTGTTGGACGGGGGTTGCTGGCAAGAACACCCACGACCTCCTGCCGGTTCCCTACACGGAAGAGACCTTGGCACACGTCGTCGAACGCGTCCGCATCGTGCAGGACTTCCTCGAGAGACCGCTCGTCCTGGAGAACCCCTCCACCTACGTGGAGTTCGGCCACTCCAGCATGTCGGAACAAGAATGGATCGCGCGCCTACTCGAGGAAGCGGACTGCGCGCTCCTCCTGGATGTGAACAACGTCTTCGTCACCGCCCGGAATCACGGCCTCGACGTTCGAGCCTGGCTCGACGCGATTCCCTATGACCGCGTCGTGCAGGTTCACATCGCCGGACATACGGACAAGGGAACGCACATCATCGACACCCATATCGGTCCCGTCATCGACGAGGTCTGGAGCATCTACGAGGACGTCATGCGCCGGACCGAGAACTGCTCGACCCTGCTCGAGTGGGACGCCGAGATTCCTGCGTTCCAGGTCGTGGCGGAGGAGCTCGCGAAGGCGGAGGCCTTCCGATACAGGAGCTCCGTTCGACCGTGAAGAAGGAGCTCACACTCGATCGGTTCGAGAACTGGATGCAGGCCGTCATCCTGTCTCCGCTCGGAGTCAAGGGCGCGGTCGCGCACTACGCGGACGAGTACGGCATCTCGCCGGCCGAGTTCGAGAGCCTGGTTCCCGCCGGCCCCGAGCTCACCGGCAGTGATCGACTGGGGATCTACGCGCGCATGATTGGGCTGCGCTTCATGGAGTCCATGGACGAGGACTTCCTGGGTGTGGCTGCGCTGGTCGGCAAGGAGCGCTTCCGCGAGCTGGCGAAGCAGTACCTCTGCGACCACCCCTCACGCGCGCACTCTCTGAATCAGCTGGGTGCGGGCTTCGCCGACTGGCTCGCGAGCTCGACGCTCGACCTCGAGCACCAAGAGCTGGCCAGCGAGCTCGCGCGGCTCGAGCGAGCGATCCTCGACGTCTACGATGGACCGGATGCGAGTTCACTGAGTGTCGACGACCTGCTCGCACTTCCGCGCGAACGCTGGATCGAGACTCGGTTCGCTCCCAGCCCCTCCCTTCAGCTGTTCGAGTGCGCCTACCCGGCAAGCGCTTACCTCTCGAAGGTCTTTGCGGGCGAGACTCCGGGCACACCAGAGCCAGCCGCGTCCTACGTCTGCGTTCATCGCTCGAACTGGCGAGTCTCGCGCACCGACCTCACGCGCGAGGAGTATCTCCTGCTCCGAGCACTCTTTCGGGGAGTGCCTCTCGCGTCCGCCTTCGAAGCTGCGCTGGCCGATGACTCCGCCGACGTCGAAGGCCTGATGGCGAGCATCGCCGAGACCTTCGAGAGCTGGACCGCGATGCAGTTCTTCCGCTCGGCCGAGCTCTAGTTGGGCGGGTCGTCCGAGCCGCGCGACACCGACTCGCCGGACTCGGTCCAGAGTTCCCAACGACCGACGCGGACTCCGTTCTCGTATTTGCCCGAGGCTTTCGGCTTCCCCGACTCTTCCCATAGCTGCCACGCGCCCTGACGTTTCCCGCGGCTGTACTCGCCTTCCGCAGACCGCTGTCCATTCTCGTAGCGGTGCACCCACGGTCCCTGCTTGAGCCCGCCCACGGTCTGCCCCTTCGAGGAGATCACTCCGTTCTCATACCACCAGGTCGTCGTCCCGGTTCCGGTCGAACCCACCTGGACCTCGGAGCGCGGCGCACCCGTTCTGTACCAGGCCTTCCAGACTCCTGCGGGCTGATCGTTCTCGAAGAAGCGCTCGTACTCCTGAACGCCATCGGAGTACCAGGCCGCCTCACGACCATTGGGCACGATGCCCCCACCCGGAATGACGAGCACATGTCGTTCCAGCTTCAGCTGCACTCCGTCGTTGAAGTACTCGCGCTGAACAGAAGCTCGCGGCTGGTTCGGATCCGGCTTCGGAGGCGCATCGAGAGCGCCACTCTCCGGCATGACGAATCGCTGGGGCGCTTCACTTCGACAGGCCGGTAGAGCGAGAGCGAGTGCCGTCAGCGCGCCGAGCCGCAGGAGCTGGCTCCGCCGTGAGCCGTTGTGTCCACGCTTACTCATCCGAGATCAAGAACGAACGGAAGAGCAACTGGAAGGCGGCTTGCGACCAGCCGCGATACTGCGGACGGAAACCGAACAGGTGGACCTCGCCCGCGCCGTGCTTCGCGCGAATCCACGCAGCTCGATCCGCGATCACCTCGGGCTCGTGAATCCACCCCGAGTAGAGCACGCGCGTCGGTGCGATCTTCAAGATCACGTCCAGCTCGACCTCGCGGTCAGTCCTGTGCTCGGCCTTCTCGTCGTCTTCGTCACGCACACGCCACGCACTCGAGTTGGAGAAGAAGATCGGGAGCGAATCGGGAAGTCCCGCGGCGATCGGCAGCTCGGCGGGCGTGGTGCGCAGGACGCTGCCCGGACAGGAGAACTCGTTCTCCTCGCGCGTCACGTCGATGAGAGGCAAGTCGAAGAGCTCCACGGCCCAACGCGAGGACCGCTCGAGAGCAATCAGCTTTCCGCCGCCACGCACGAACTCCTCGACGGCAACCGCGCCCTCGGGATCCAGACCACCCGCAAACTCTGCGGGGACCGACCCCTCTCTGCGCCCACCATCGAGATAGCGCGCACTGATACTCGGGAGCACGAGCACATCGATGAAGTCGGAGAGCTTGCCCGCCCGAATCATCTCGTTGCGCACCCGCACATAGGGCAGCTCGAACTCGTCCAGCACCCAGCGCAGCCAACCCTCGTTCATGACGCCGGACCACGGCGCGTACAGGCCGATCCTCGGCAATCCTTCGATCGTGTTCCAGGCCTCGCTGTCTCCTGAGCCCTCGAGTTGGAGCTTGCCCTGCTCGCCGTTCCCTCGGCCGATCGCCCCGGCCCCCCCGGCAGTCAGGTGCTTCAAGAACTCGCGCCAGTCGTCACTGTTCGAAGTGCGAAGCTCTCCCTCGATACCCGAGTCGAAGCCGGCGACAGCCTCGTCCGCTTCATCGACTCGTCGAGTCTCCACATCGATGGCCTCCATGACCTCGACACGATGCACGCCGAGCAACAAGGGCAAGGTCCACCCGGCCACGTCGTAGGGCGGATCCCCATCGGGATATCTCTGCACCTCGAAGAGGTCTTTCACGTGGTTGCCGTAGGGCTGGTTGCGGTCGATCACGATCGAGCCCTTCGGCCAGGCTCGTCCATCGGCCTCGAACGCCGCCTCCGCAACCTGAATCTCGACGCCACCGAGGAGCAGCGAATCGATCAGTCGTCGCGTCGCACCGCGATCGAGGTTGTCGGAGGGCAAGACCCAGGCGCGCGGTCCACCTCTCTCGCCTTCGGCGAGCGCGTTCTCCGCAGCACTCAACGCGTTCTCGAGCCAGCGCTTCGGCTCACGCGCCAAGCTCCCGAGCAAGGACCGCCCGAAGGCGTGCTCGTACTCGATGATATCGCGCAGGCGCCACCACCCACCGGGCCACGGATCGGGGAAACGGTTCGACGGCGCATAGCCGGCCACCCCGCGAGGCGGCGAGAGATCGTCGATCGAGAAGAACATCGGCGAAGCGATGTTGACGGAGGCCGCCTCGGTCAGGAGCCCGATAACGTTGTGCCTCACCGGTACGTTGCGGTTGCCGCCGTTCCACCACATGTCATAGGTCACGCCAGTCGAGATTCCCCGGAAGCCGGCCGACGTCATATCGAACAGGGCTCGTGAACCGAGGGCGTCGATCGCCGCGATGATCGAAGGGTCGAGGTTGGGATTGAGCGGGTCGCGGAAGGGCGGCACGAAGAAGCGCTCGCGGGAGGAGCCCTGCTGGTGCACGTCCCAGTAGACCTGCGGGTGCCATTTCGAGTAGAGCAGCTCGGTGACTATGCGGGTCTCCGCCTGGGTCAGCATGAACCAGTCGCGGTTGTTGTCGTGACCGACGTACCACTGATAGAGGCGCAACAGACTCGAAGCCTCGTACGGCGTCCCGACCGTCTCGCGGTACCACGAGACGACCTCGTCCAGTCCATCCGGGTTCAGGCAGGGTGCGATCAGAACGACGAGCTCCTCGCGCACGCTCGCGAACGGCTCCTCGTCCGAGGTTGCAAGCTGGTGAGCGAACTCCATGCTGAACTGCGGCGCGGCAGTCTCCGTCGAGTGCATGCCGATGGAGATGAACACGATCGGAACCGCTTGATCCAGCAGCTCGGCCCGGCCCGCCTCGTCCAGCCCGCGCGGGTCAGCGATCCGCGCCGCGAGCTCCTTGATCTCATCGAGCCGACTCAGGTTCGCTTCGCTCGCGATCGTCGCGAGCAGGAAGTCGCGCCCCTCCGTGGTCTCCCCCACCTTCTCGACCAGGACGCGCGAGCTCGCCTCGCCCAGAGCCCGGAAGTAGCCGGAGACCTCGCCCCAGTCCGCGAGCTCGAAGTCGGCGCCGACGGGCCGGCCGAGGTGAGCTTCGGGAGTGACCACACCCTCCTGGGCGGAGGTGAGGCAAGCGGTCAGACCGAGGCAGAGGAAGAGGACGGTGTGCAGGCGGAGGGTGGCGATCAATTCAAGGACTCCGGATGAAGTGAGGGGAGCGGGACGCACCTGGGCGCAAGTAGATCTTAGTCATCCGACCAGAGGCCGTCAGGAATCTGGTGAGAAGCGAGCTCGAAGTGCCTTCTTCTGAATCTTGCCGGAGCCCGTCCTCGGCAGAGCCTCGACGAAGTGCACTTCGCGCGGACGCTTGTAGGCGGCGAGACGCGCTCGGCAGTGTTCGTCGAGTTCGGTCTGCGGCAGCGTGAAGCCTGTCCGCAAGACCAGCGCGACAGCGACGCGCTCCCCCCACTCGTCATCGGGCAGACCGAACACGGCCGCTTCCGAGATCGCCGAGAGCTCGTAGAGCGCGTGCTCGACCTCCGTGGAGTAGACCGTCTCTCCCCCCGAGAGAATCACGTCCTTCTTGCGATCGACAATATTGACGAACCCCGCCTCGTCTACGACCGCGAGGTCACCGGTGTAGAACCACCCGTTCCGATGGACGAGCGCGGTCTCTTCGGGCTGCTGCCAGTAGCCCGGCGAGATCGTCTCGCCGCGCACTCGGATCTCGCCGACTTCCTCGTCGTTCGGTCGCACCGGTAAGTCGCTCGCGTCGACGACCTCCAGCTCGACGCCGTGGAAGGGCCGGCCCGTGCGCGAGTTTCGTGCGCGACGCGCGTCGGCGTCGAGGCCGTCCGACTCCGCGCCGAGCAACGAAATCGTCAGGTAGGGACTCGTCTCCGTCAGTCCGTAGGTCTGCGCATACTCACAGCCGACCCGCTCGATCAGCTCATCGATCACGGCGGGCGCGAGCGGCGCGCCACCCGACAAGAGGAGCCGCAGCGAGGAGAGCTCGGCCGGCTGCGCGCACTGCTCCGCCAACAGCCGAACGATCATGGTCGGAACCAGGTTGCTCAGCGTCACTCGCTCCGACTCGATGACTCTCTGGACCTCCGCCGCATGGAAGCGCGGGACGAAGGAGTGCGCCCCACCCGCCATCGTTACGGCGAAACTCGCCCACGCATCGGCGAGGTGGAAGAGCGGCGCAAAGTGTCCCCAGACCTCCGCCGGTGAGAGCTTCAGCTCGAAGCGAGCGTTCTCGGCGTGTCGCACGACATTGCGATGCGTGAGGATGACACCCTTGGGAGCGCCCGTTGTTCCACTCGTGTAGTAGAGCTGAGCGGGTGAGTCTGCATCGACGCGGGGCGGATCGAAGCCTTCAGGTCCGGCCGCCAACACCTCCTCCCAGCCAACTCCGCTCGACGCGTCACCCTCCATCCAGAGGATCTCTTCGAGCTCGGTCTCGGCGACGAGAGCGAGCGCCTGCTCTCGATTCGACTGGTCGGAGACGAGCAGTCGGGAGCCAGCATCTCGAAGGATGCCGCGAAGCTCCGCTGGCGACAGCCGCGTGTTGAGCGGATTGAGCACGAGCCCGGATCCCGCGGCGGCGAAGTAGGTCGAGACGTAGCGGGGAGCGTTGTCCGCGAGGATCGACACACGAGCTCCCGGCTCGAGCCCGCGGCGCTGAAAGAAACCCGCCACGCTCGCGGCATGATCACGCACCGTCCTGTAGTCGAGGTTCTCTTCGCCCTCTCGCCAGGCCAGACGTTCGCCGAACTCCTCGCAAGCCCGCTCGAGAATGGACCAGATCGCGACCGGTCTAGCTCGCATTATTCATGAGCCGCGAGAGGAAACGCCTCGATTCGGTTCCTACTGGTGTTTTGCGGGCGCTGGCCCCACAGTCGAGCTTGTAAGCTCGTCGAGGAAGCCAGTGTTCGCAAAACGCCGGTAGGGGCCGAAAGGCTGGCGTAGCCGGCCGTTCGTGGTGTTTAGTCCGCGTGGTCATGAATAATGTGGGCTAGCCTCGTCGGTCACGCTCGACTCTTCAGCTTCGCACGCGCCCACTCCGCGGCCTGAAGCACGGCGGCGATCAGGTTTTCGGGATTCGCGGCGCCCGAACCGGCGATGTCGAAGGCGGTGCCGTGCGCTGGACTCACTCGGAGGTAGGAGAGGCCAGCAATCGTCGTCAGCGGCTCGATGCCGGGCGTCGCACCGGCAAGCTTGAGTGGAATGAAGGCCTGGTCGTGATACAGCGCGAGCACCGCATCGAACTCGCCGCGTGCTGCTCGAATGAAGATCGTGTCCGGCGGTTGCGGGTCCGAGACTCGAAGCCCCTCCTCGCACGCTGCCATGACCGCGGGCACGAGCACCTCGAGCTCTTCCGATCCGATCAGACCGTTCTCACCGGCGTGGGGGTTCAAGCCCGCGAGCGCCAGGTTCGGTTTCTCGAAGCCCAGCCCCTTCATGGTCTCCGCCAGGAGTCGCAGGTGGTCCAAGACGTTCGCCGTCGTCACGCGCTCGAGTGCACTCGCGAGTGGCAAGTGACGCGAGAGGAGCATGACCCGCATCTCGCCCGCGATCGCGAGCATCTCGTACCGACTCACCTCGTTCCATCGCGCGAGCAGCTCGGTCTGCCCCTCGACGTGCTCGCCCGCGAGGTGCAGAGCCTCCTTGCAGACCGGAGCCGTGACGAGCGCGTCGACAGCTCCGCTCGTCGCGAGCTCTGCGCCTACCTCGAGAGCTGCGAGCGCCGCCTCGCCTGCCTCGCGCGAGGCTCGCCCCACGACGATGCCGCTGGTCCCGGGAGTGGCGATCGCGACGAGCTCGTCCTCCGTCCCGAGCCCCGCCAGTTCCGCCCGCTCGATCCGGCGCACGCCCTCCGGCAAGGACGCGTCCGGTCCGATCAGGACCAGCCGAGCGGCGCCGCGAACACGGGCCTCCCGCACGGCGAGTTCCACGATCTCGGGCCCGATCCCGGCCGGGTCGCCAAGCGTCAGGGCGAGACGAGGCCGACTCGCTGCGCCGTCGTGTTCACGCACTCTCTTCACATAGGAAGTCTAGCAGGCTCGACGAACATCGAAGCCCTCGCGTCCCCTATCGAGACGCGCTACTCCATCGAGCTATTCACGCGATAGAGGAAGGACAGGACCTCGGCCACGACCTCATAGAGCTCTTCGGGGATGCTCTCTCCGACCTGAACACCGGCTAGCAACTGCAAGAGATCGGGATCCTCGCGAACCGGAATCTCGTGCTCCCGTGCGAGCCTCAGGATGCTCTCGGCAACCTCGCCGCTGCCCTTGCCGACCACGTCGGGCACCCCGCCAGCCTCCGCGTCGTAGCGAAGTGCGACCGCGATCGGCTTCGGCTTCTCCTCGTCACTCTCGGCCTTCATCCCGAGACATCCATCAGGTGATGTTCGCGCAAGTAGTGGATGTCCATCGTCCGCGCTTCGATCTCGACCTCGTCGGCGGTCCCGACGCCTACCACGATGTGAACCGTGCGGTCGCTCTGCCCGAGGGCCTCGGTCAGGGCTTCGGCGCCGGCCCGAATCAAGTCGGCAACCGGCTCGCGTTCCACGAGAATGCGGAGGTTCAGTCGATCGCTACGCATCCAGGCATCGACTCGGACGGGGCCGGTCTTGCTGAAGTTGATGCCGAGGGAGATGCGCTGGTACTCCCCCTCACCTTCCTCACCCGGCTCTTGCTCGCCTTGGTTCTCGGACCAGAGCAGGTGAGCCGTCTTCCAGTTGTCACCGTCGGGAACGGGGATGCTCCAGTGGAGCGGCTCGCCCGCTTCTTGGCGCGCAACATTCAAGAGCTGCTCAGCTTCCAATCCCGAGAGCGCGCGAGCGACAGCATCGCGAGCGGGACCTTCGCTCAGCTTGGAGAGCTGGCTCAACAGCTTCGCCTTCAGGTCGAGCAGCAGCGCCCTCGCGTCCGCTTGCGAGCCTGCCGGTCCGCCGGCCTTCAAGAGGAGCGCTTCAAAGTTGAGCCCGCCTCGCAGGAGCAGCTGCATCAAATCGGCGCCGGAGCTACCCGGTCGGAAGACGTGTGCTCCCAGCTGATCGCCGAGTCCCGCAGTCGCGCCTTTCTGGCTCGTTTCGATTCCGGAGAGCTTGCGGCCCAGCTGTTGGAGCAGCTCACCCAGGGGGCGGTCCGCGCTCAGGACCGAACGAAGCTGGCGCAAGAGGCCCGACTCTGTTGCCGCAGGTCCGCCCAGGATCTTGAGTAGGACTCCTCCTGCTCCATTGTCGCCCGTCGCTTTGAGGAGCAGCTGCTGGCCAGCCACGAGCCCCGGGTGCGACTTGGCGGAGAAGGTGTATTGCCCCACCTTCAGCAGCGCTTCGGACGGCGAGACCTCGGAGACCACGCCCGCCAGGATGCGGCCCTGCTGAAGCAGAGCACTGAACTCCGTTCGCTGAACCTCGACGGGTCCACGAGTGTTCGGCAGGTGTGTCGCCAGAATTTCCATAACGGGGGGGGACGAGAGGAGAGCCCCCTCTCTTCTCCCCTGTTCTCGGAGGACGAGCGCGTCGCGTAAGGAGATGTCCCTGCGAATGCGGAAGAAGTCGCTCGATGCGGAAGGTTCTTCCGACCCGACTAGGAGCGAACGCGCTGAACGGCTCGCCGCCAGTCCGCCAGTCGCTCGAGCGCCGCGGCCTCGTCCAGCTCGGGCTCGAAGACCTGTGCTTCAGCGCGCATTCCCTCTGGATCGCCCGGATCCCGAACCACCCCGGATCCCATCGCCGCCAAGAGTGCGGCCCCGCGAGCTGTCGCCTCGACCTGCGTCGGCCTCGCCACGCGAAGCTGCGCGAAGTCGGCTTGCATTTGCATCAAGAGATCGTTCGCCGTCGCACCGCCGTCGACCAACAAGCTCGCGATCGGGAGCCCCGACTCAGCGCGCAGGAGTTCAATCAGCTCGGCATCCTGAAAAGCGATCGACTCGAGAGCCGCTCGCGCAACATGAGCGCGCTTCGTTCCGCGCGTGATCCCGAGCAGAGCGCCGCGCGCATCCGCGTCCCAATAGGGTGCACCGAGGCCCGTGAAGGCCGGCACCAGGAACACGCCGCCGGTGTCGGCAACGGACCGCGCCAGTCGCTCCGACTCCTCTGCTGACTCGATCAGGCCCAAGCCATCTCGGAGCCACTGGATGGCGGCACCGGCGACGAAGACACTGCCCTCCACGGCAAAGGCACTAGAGCCATCGCGAGCCACGGCGAGAGTTGTCAGGAGCCCGCGCTCACTTGCAACTCTCTCGGCGCCGGTATTCAGGAGCAAGAAGCAGCCCGTGCCGTAGGTGCACTTCAGGTCGCCGGCTTCAAAACAGCCCTGCCCGAACAGGGCAGCCTGCTGATCTCCGGCAACCCCACAGATCGGGAGTTCGAGTCCGACCACGGACTTGGAAGTTGTGCCGAAGCTCCCCGTCGAAGCGCGCACCTCGGGCAGCCACTCGCGCTCGACACCGAAAACCTCGCACAGGCCTGCGTCCCACTCGCGCCCCTCCAGGTCGAAGAGCATGGTGCGCGAAGCGTTCGTCGGATCGGTAACGAACTCCTGCCCGCCCGTCAGGTGATGGATCACCAACGTGTCGACCGTGCAGAAGCCGACCTCTCCGGCCCTCGCACGATCCCGCAGCGCGGAGTCGTTCTCGAGCATCCACTCGACCTTCGTCGCGCTGAAGTAGGGATCGATTACGAGCCCGGTCTTGGCGCGGATCCGGTCCGAGTCAGGCCCCGATCGGAGCTCCTCACAGCGCACCGATGTTCGGCGGTCTTGCCAGACGATGCCGGGGCGAAGCGCCTGACCACTCCGTCGATCGAGAGCAAAGACCGTCTCGCGCTGATTGGTGATTCCGATCGCCGCGATGTCCGTCGCTTCGGGGCTCCGCAAGAGCTCGGCGAGTACGCGATCCACCGCGCCCAGGATCTCGTGGGCTTCGTGCTCGACCCAACCGGGCTCAGGGAAGGACTGCGGAAACTCCTCGTAGGCGCGCAGCAGCGGACGCATCTCGGCGTCGAACAGAATCCCTGTTACTCCGGTCGTTCCCGCGTCGAGAGCTAGCAGCTTTTGCATCCTCGACGTGTCTTAACAAAAAACGCCCCCCACCGGCCAGGCCGCCGGTAGGGGGCGTTGTGATTTTGCGTGCTGACTCAGGCTCTCACTTGGAGGAACCGAGCATCACTCCTTGGGAGATCTTGAGCGTGCTTGCAGAGGACAGGCTGAAGTCCACAGTAACCGAGCTCATGCTCGCGCTGACCGCATAGAACTTAACGCTGTCCTGCAAGAGGACGCCGGAGCCAAGCAGGTCGTTCACCGAGAAGAGATCGTCCTCGACCGGGACGCTCGTAATCGGAGTGCAGAGGTCGCCCCAGCAGAAAGTCGAGAGCGCACCACTGAACTCGCCATTGGCGCTGAATTCCGGCTCGATGCCTCGCAGCTCGAGCTCCACGAGGTCGAGCTCGAGCTCGATCGTTCCGTAGAAGCGGAACTCGATCAGCGGCTCGCGGACCTCTTCTTCCGCAGCGGTACCCGTCGGGGGACTCGTCGGGGCAGACGTGGTCGGGTTCGAGAGCTCAGGCTTGACCGGCGCCGAGACGGGAGTCGCGTAGACGAAGCCGAGGCCACTGCTCTGGATCACGACTGCGTTGAGGTCTTCCCAGGTGCCCGTGATTCGGATGAACGGAGCCTGAAGACGACGCGAGGCGATCACGTCATTGTCCAGGTCGCCCATCTTGTCGTCCGAGTTCGAGCCCGGGTCCATGACCAGGGGCAGGGAGCCGACGCCCTCGTCCGTATCCGCAGCGAGGTTCTCACCGGCGAGACCAGAAGGAGTGATCAACTCCTCCCGCAACTCGCCTGCAGTGGACGAGTTCTGCTCGGCGGCACCGGCCATCTGCGCGGTTACCGAGAAGGCGATTACGAGCACGGCCAGAGCGAGCTGACGAGCCAGTTGAAGCGGTTCGTGAGCACTGTTCGTTCTAATTAGAGTATTCATCAGAGTTGATCCCCACTAACTGAACTGCTTTGAAAGAGTTCAGGGCAGGTGTCCAAGAGTTCTTGAGTAAAGCCGGGCACCGCGTCGATTGCTGCGCGCAACTTCGGCGATTTCGAGAAGAGGTCCGAGACCTCTCCGGCACAGTCGGGGCACCGATCCAGGAGAGCGCGAAACTCTGCCAGCGAGCGGTCCTTCTCTTCCATGTGCGCGTAGTACATGGCGATGTTGAAACGCACGAAGAAGAAGCGCTCGTCGTATTCATCGAGACGAGCCATCCTCACCCAGCGCAGGTAGATCAGCGCTTGGCGAAGATCGCCTTCTTTGGCGTTCATCAGGGCCAGCTGAACGGCAGCGTGGCCACGATTGGCTTCATCGAGTGCGGACTGGAACACGCGGTTGAATTCGCGCTGTGCCCGCATCGGCTTCTCGAGGTGAAGCTGAGCGAAGCCGAAGTAGAGTCGTGCTTCTTCGTGTGACGGGTCGATCTCGAGGGCGTCCTCGAGGAGTCGAAGTCCCTTGTCGAGAGCGCCTTCGATCTTGGAAAGCTTGCCGTTGAACATTCCGCGCGCGGAGGTCCAGTCGACTCCGCCTGCATCGCCGTGACCACGCGCGACAACGCCGTCGACGAAGCCGCGTCCGTGCGTCCGTGCGCGCTCGACCTTGACCGCTTCCTCGAAGACTCGTGTTCGCTCGGGCTGAATCTCAGCCAGGATGTAGGCCTTGCCGATCTGATAGAAGATTGTCGCGAGTCGGTGAACCAACTCGTCCGAGTCGGTCCCCATCGACTCAGCGCCCAGCAGGACGGCGTATCGCTCTGCGAGCAGGTTGGGCTCCGAGACGTCTCGGTGCATCTGCACCTGCAGTCGCGTGCCTTCGAAGAACTCGGAGCATGCCTCGCATGTCTCCAAGTGCGCCATTGCACGAGTCGCTGACTCATCTCCCAGTTCTCCGTCGACCATACAAGACAGGTCGACCTGGAAGTGAGTGCAGACGTCGGCAACGCCAGCCATCCACCACTTGTCATTCATGGTTGTACCTCACCATCGAACGCCCCAGTAAGACTGGGCGCTTGTGCTTTCGAGTCTCGCGCTGGCGGATCTATCCGCTTCGGACTCGGGGTCAGCGTCTTCGGCGCGCGAGCCGGACGGAAGTCGGGCGGCAGTCCCTCGAAGACGCGACTCATCGAGCGATGAATCTTCCGACGAGCGCGGAAGATGACCATCTTCAAATTCTCGAGCTTGATCCCGAGTTCGGCAGCAGCTTCGCGGTAGCTGCGCTCATCCACTTCCACCATCTGAATGGCATGACGCTCGCGTTCGGAGAGCATGGAATAGAAGCGGAGGTAGAACTGCAGGTAGGTCAGGTAGACCCGCTGGCACTGGACCGAGCTCTCTTTCTCGAGTGCGCCGATCAGGGGGCCGTGGCTCCGCACTTCGGGCTGCTCGGTCAGGTCCTCGAAGGGAATCTCCGAGCGTCCCCCACGCTTCATCGAGCGCAGGCACTTGAGTACGGTGTTGCGAACGATGGTTGCGGACCAGACGCGGAAAGCATCTTCCCGCTCGCAGTTGAAGCGATGCGGGTAGCGATAGACGTTGAAGAAGACTTCCTGCAAAACGTCGTTCGGATCGATCCGCGCGTTGAAGCGGCGCAATCGTCCCTGGACTTGAATCAAGAGGTGCCGCTGGTTGAGCTCGTAGAGCATCCCGAAGCAGCCGCGACCTTGGCACAGACGGAAGTGTTCCATCAGGCGCGTCGAGAGAGCGTCCCGCAGGGACTCGGAGTCGCGATCCTCTTCGCTCGCCAGCTCGACCAGAACCTTGCGAGCTTCCACTCCGATCTCCTGGTCGAGCTCAGCGAGGCGATCGCTCAACTGGTCCCGACCAATCGTGCCGACGACATCGAGGTCGCGTGTTCCGGTGCCGGACTTCAAAGAAGCGGCTCCTGCCCCTCAGGAGGGCTGGCCAGGAGGACTATTCGCATGGGGGGGGGGGACGGTGGTGCGTGTAGTCCCCGCACCGCCATGACTCTCTACACTCAATTATCACTTCGGTTACGTTCCACAGGGACCTCCCAGCTGGGGTTCCCCGTCGCCCGGCCCTAAGCGCCGCTCCCGGCAGGGTTTGTAGCGAGGCCGAATTGGGACCGAGGAGCGCCTTGGCGCTCCGTGATTCACGGCCCAGGCGAGGGCTCTCGGAGGCCCGCCTTCAGCTCCTCCCAGCCGGGCGCCAAGACGCCCCACCGGTCTCTCCCCTACTCGAGGAGACTCAAAGCTCGCTGAAGTACCCGGGCTCGAACTCGCCATTCACCACGACGTCGACCATTCGCCAGATCACGACGGTGGCGTTCTCGCGGTTCGAGATCTCGATTCGTCCGGGGAAGTGAGGGGTGCGGTCGGCAATCTTGGCGCGCTCGAGGAGCTTCTCTGCGGCCGCCTTCTCTTCGGGAGTCGTCGCTGCTTCCAGCTTCTCGGTCGCGATCTTGGTCGCGACGGCGACGTCTAACTTGCTCTGCTCGACGGCTGCTGCTGTCGGCGCGTACTGCGAGAGTCGCATGGTGTTGACGCGAATGTTTCCGCGTGTTCGCGTGTCATGAATATCGATGCGACGCACGAAGCCGTCGTTCTCGTCATAGAACACACGATAGGTGTTCTCCAACATGCGCGAGGGATGGAACTCGTACTCGACCGCGAAGTGCTGACGCCCGTCCCGCTTCAGCTTGCCAGCAAAGGTTCCCTTCACGTCATCCGACTCCGGCTTCAAGACCAGATCGAGCAGCAAGTAGAAGCCCTGAGCTTCCTGCCGCGCTTCCATGATTCGCTCCGGAATCTCGCGCTGCTCGCCGTTGATCCAGACATAGGCCTCGTCGATTCCGTTGGCAAACTTGACCACGCTCTGGCCGTCGGTCTCCTCTTCCAGGCGCATCACTCGGTCCACACCTTCGAGCTGTGCATCGACCTTGATGGGCTGCCCTTCGAGCTCGCCATCGTCCCCGATGTAGACGGGGATCATTCGGAACGAGAGCGTCCGGATGTCCTTCAGCGCTTGACGACCTCCGTGCGAGATTCCGTACGCGCGGTACAGACGCTCGATCTCCGTCAGCCGGCCGACCTTCGGAGCATCGGACTTCGGAACGTCAGTGTTCGGAGTTTGCGCCTCATCCTGAGCCAGCACGGAGCAAGCGAGGAGCGATGAGACGAGGAAATGGATGGCGAGTTTCATGGGTACGTGGCGCTCAGACGGGCTGAGCCTGGAGGTTGTTCTTCGAAACCGATGGAGACGCGGGGGCTCGCGCGTGGAGGAGCCGATTCCGCTGCAGACCGGGTGGAGGATCGTGAGGCGTGTACGGAGCGGCCCCAGCCGGATGTTGGACCGACGGCCAAAGAATAGCCCAGATCAGGCGGGTTGGCATTCTGGAATGCCCTCCGAGGCGCCGACGGGGTGCTTCCCTCGCCCGACCCCTTCGGTCCAGAATGGACGGAATGAGCGATGAAGCCCAGATCGAGGAGCTGGCGCGCGAGGTCGGCTTCGACCTGGTTGGATTCGCGCCACTCCGGCCTCCCGAGGGCGCCGCGCGCTTTCAGGCTTGGCTGGATGCCGGGCACCAGGCCGATATGGGCTGGTTCGACACCCAGAAGGACCGCATCCTCGACCCGCGCGGGATCCTGAAGGAGGGCAAGAGCCTCTTGGTCCTGGGGCTCGGGCATGCTCGCCCGGCGGTCCACCTCGAGGGAGGCGGGCGAGTCGCGCGCTATGCCGCTGGGCGCGACTACCACAACGTCGTCGGGCGCATGCTGAAGAAGCTCGCGCGCAAGCTGAGCGAGCGCGGCTTCATCGAGGCGAGCCGAGGAATCGTCGACGCGGGTCCGCTGATGGAGCGCTCGCACGCCGCCGAGGCCGGACTCGGGTTCGAGTCGAAGTCGGCCAACCTGCTGAATCGTCACTTCGGCCCGTGGTTCTTTCTCGCCGAGCTCATCCTGGACCGCGAGCTCGCCCCCACCGAATCCCCCGCTCTCGGGAGTTGTGGAACCTGTACGGCTTGTCTCGATGCCTGCCCCACTCAAGCGATCGTGGAACCCGGCGTGGTCGATTCGCGGCTCTGCATCAGCTATCACACGATCGAGAACCGCAGAGAGATTCCCCGCGAGCTGCGCGACAAGCTCGACGGCTGGCTGTTCGGGTGCGACGTCTGCTCGGAGGTCTGTCCGTTCGGCAGCCAGGCCAGCGGAGGCGAGGAGCGCTTCGGAACCCACGAAGCCGTCCGCGGAAACCGACTGATCGACTGGCTTCGCTCCACCCACCAGGCGCCCGACACGCCGCTGCAGGGCTCCCCACTGCAACGTGCCAAGCGCGTGGGTCTGGCTCGAAACGCCGCACTCGCACTCGCGGAGTCCCCTTCGGAGGAAGGCCGCACAGCGCTCGTCCAAGCCCTCGTCGAAGACGAGTCCGCCATCGTGCGCGAAGCCGCAGGCTGGTCGCTCGCCAACGCGCACGCCGGTGATGCCGGTACGAAGGACGCTCTGGACACCGCACTCGCGCGGGCCGAGCTCCCCGACGAGCGAGCGGGGCTGGCCGACTCCCGCTCTCAGCTCAGCTGAGTGTCGAGATCCGTAGACATCCGGCGCGCCCGTGTCGATTTGAATCGACACGGGAGCCCAAGCTCTAGCCGCACAAGACTTTAGGTCGGGAGCTCCGGTGCGCACCCCGCCGGAGGGGGCCTGTCCGCCCCTCTGGCGTTCGGTTTTTTAGACATGGGCCGCCGCTCGTCAAACCTGAAAGAGCCCCCTTGGACGCCTCCAAGCTCTGTCTTATCAACGACTTGCGCGCTTCGCCCAGGTACCGAAACGGTTGGCAGGCCGCTTGCGCTACAGAGTCCGAGACCGCACGAGCCTCGACAGCGAGGCGATCACCACGGGAGAGCACTGCAATATGGAACAATCGAGCTTCTACGACGACCACAAGTTTTGTCCCGAGTGCGATGACTACGTCGCCTACTTGATCAGCATGGACAACTCCTACTGTGTGACCTGCGGCGGCATCGTTCGGCTGTTCTCCGAAGATGATTGGACCAACTTCAACGAGTCTCTGAAGTCGCGTCGACCCAAGGGTGGTCGTCCGCGCAAGAACAAGGGCGACGAGGACAAGAAGACCGCGTAGGTCGCAGTACGTCGAACACTTCAGCTCGCGGCACGGCGAGCTGAGGCGAAGTTTCCCAGCGAAATTTCAACGAGTAGTTACAAAGTGAAAGAGAGCCGGAGAGTGACGATCGTCGCTCTCCGGCTCTCTTGTTTGCACGAGGCTAGCGCGAATGCCTCGACTACTCTTCTCGACTCAAGCGAAGGTACAGCTCACCGGCACGCACCTGCATCTGTGAGTTACCGACCCGTGCGTAGTAGATCTGAAGTCGCTTCCACGCCTCGGCCTCATCCGCACAGATCTCGCCCAACGCCGCGGCAGCTTGCGCCGCACCCTGCTTGTCGTTCAACTCGAACAACACATCGAGAATGTGAATGCGCAGACTCAGCTCGGTCACCTCGGCCGGCCGACTCACGATCGCGATGTTGAAAGCCTGTCGAACACCATTGATGTCCCCCAGCTCACGCTGGAGGCTCGCCAAGTTCATCGCCAGTCCGTAGTCGCCCGGCCGGTAGAGCAGCTGTCCCTTGAGGCTTCGCACCTGTTGTGCGAGAGAGTCGACACGCTGCCACTCACGCTGAGCTGCCGCCGCGTCTTTGGTGTTTCCGAGGTCGAGGTGGATCTGCCACAACAAGTACCAAGGCCTTGGGCTGTAACGGTCCAGGTCACGCGCCTGGATCGCCGCCTCGAGGGCCTCCTCCGAGCGCTCCTCCTCGTACAGGATTTGAGCGCGCCACTGGAAGGCCTCCGCATGCTGGTCGTCGAGCTCGAGGACCTTCGAGAGGTGCTCCAGCGCGGCCTCGGAGTCGCCCAACCGGTAGTGGGTCAGAGCGAGCCCACGCATCGCTTCCACGCTGCCCGGAATGCCGACCAGGACGAGGCCATAGTGCGCCCGCGCTTCGTCGTAGCGCCCCAGGCTGTAGTAGGAGTGCGCCAGCGCCTGAGTTCGCCAGGCCTGGAGCGGTGCCACGCTGACGAACCTCTCCAGACAGGTGACGGTGTCGCCGTAGCGCCGCAGTCGAAAGTAGACCGTTCCGAGCTCGAGCAGTGCCGGAGGAAAGTCCGGCTGTGCACGCAGGATCTCGTAGTAGCTGGTCAGCGCTGCCGGGTAGTTGCGGTTCAGGTAGGCCGATCGACTTCGGTCCATCAGTGGAACGATCTCTTCCGGTACCCGCTCCAAGACCATGTCCGGTCCCTCGAAGAGCTCCTGCCATCGCCCGGATTCGGCGACAGGGAGCGTCGACGGCTGGAGGTTGAGCGGATCGATCTCCTCCGACTGGGCGTTGGGGCCGAGCAGGAGCAGCCCGGCAATCAAGAGACTCGAGATCATTACTCCTCACCTCCAGTCTCGTCGCTGCCGCTCGTATTCGGCCGTTCGACCAGGAGCTCGCGATCGAGAGTCGGCGTCTCGACTCTGGTCACGTCGCCATCGGGCCAGCGAATCGACAAGTACTCGAGCGCGTCGATGTCGCCCAGTCCGAAGTGAACCTCCGCGGGGACGCCGTTCTGAAAGCCGCCGGAGGTTCGCACCTCGCCGACCCAGCGCCGCTCGCCCGCGACGGCAGTCACGACTGCACCGAGCGCCGCACCGTTGCCTCCGCGGTCCTTCAGTCGCAGTCGCAACCAGTGACCGGAGCCACCGCGGTTCATGAACACTCGCACGGCCGCGTCCATTTCGATCTGAACCAGGTCGAGGTCACCGTCGTCGTCGAGGTCGGCGACCGCGCCGGCGCGCGAGACGAAAGCAGCCGAGCTCGAGAGCGGCTCCTGAACGAGCCTGCCCTTCTGATTGTGCCGGTAGAAGTGATCCGTCTGCGCGTAGCTCGTATCCGAGCCAGCGAAATCCGCCTGCGGATAGACGTGCCCGTTGAGCACGAGCAGGTCCTCGTCGCCGTCGAGATCGAAGTCCGCCATGGAGGTGCCCCACCCGAGATAGGTCACGCTGCTACCCCCGAGGCCCATCTTGTTCGTTCGGTTGCGAAAGGCCGCCAGGCTCTTTCGCTTCGCGGAGCCGTAGAGCTCGTTCGGCTCCCCAGAGAAGTTCGTCACGAAGAGGTCGAAGTAGCCATCGCCGTCCATATCCCCACACGCGATGCCCATGCCCGCCTGCTCTTTTCCGCCAGCGTCGAGCGCCACGCCGAGCTCCCCGCCTCGTTCTTGAAAGCTGCCGTCGGCGCCGTTGACCCACAGGTGGTTGGGCGTCGAGTCATTCGTCACGTAGAGGTCGGTGTCGCCATCCTGGTCGTAGTCGAGCGTCATGACTCCCAGCCCGAAGCCGGCATTGCGAGGGCGAAAGTTCGCGGCTCGAGTGACGTCCGCAAACTTCCCATCGCCGCTACCGAGGTAGAGCTGGTCGTAGACCGGAGAGAGCCCTTCCGGACCGCACATGACCGCCTTGCCCTTCCAGTGACAGACATCCTCCTCGCGGCTCTTGATCTCGTCCGGGTAGAACGCGAGGTAGTTCACGACGACCAGGTCGAGATTGCCGTCGAGGTTGTAGTCGAGCATGGCTGCGCTCGTCCCCCAACGTTTTCCAGAGAGTCCCGAGTCCTCGGCTTCCCGAAATCCCTTGCCGGCGTCGTTCAGGATCAAGCGGTCGGTGCCCCACTCGGTAATGACCAAGTCGCTGAAGCCGTCGCCATTCACGTCGCCACTCGTGCCGCCCATACCGAACCTGCCGCCCGCCATGGCCCACGCGTCTCCCGCGGCGTCGAAGCTTCCATCACCGGCACCCATCAGGAGGCGCGGCGGCTCTCCCGGCTTCCCGTTCACGGCGCGCTCGAGTGTCGATCCATCGATGACGACCAGGTCGTGCTTTCCATCGCCGTCGAAGTCCTCGATCACGAGCCCGCCGCCGTTGACCTCGAGGATGTAGTTCTTCTTCGGTGACCCGCACAGAGTGGTGACGACCAGCGGCTCGCGGCCACCAGCGGCCGTGTTTCGAAAGAAGGCGCTCTCCAGTTCCTCGAACTGCGGCGGCGAGGAAGCGGGCGGAACGCTTGACTCTTGGAGGGTCAGAGAGAGAAGGAGCGCGGAGGAGAGGCAGGTGAAGTGCATTGCGGGATCGAGAGGGCTGCGCGGCTGGTGGCTCGGATTTGGAGCTCGGGAAGAGAGCCTAGTAACCGTCATCCTGTACGTCTTCACCGGAGAGGTGCGAGTTAATGAGCCGAAGCCCACTCCGCCCGATTCGGACAGAGCGGGCTTCGGATTCGAAGACCGTTGGTGTCTCAGGGACAGAGCGTGAGCTTCAAGCCGTTCGAGAAGGCCCAGACATCGGGAGCTTGGGACACCAGGTTCAGCACCTGGAAGTAGACCGATACTCCGCCGATGCCACTACCCGAGGCGGGCAAGAAGGTATTGAAGTTCGAGTTGCCCATCCCGTTGACCGCCTTGATCCGGTAGAGGATGAAGGCATCGGGATCCGTCAGCGCGACCAGGCCGAGCGAGGGGTAGTTGTCGGGAGCACCCGCTACGATGTAGATCGCCACTCCGCCAGCCATGTTCGAAGCGCGCGCGGTGAAGAACCCTCCGGCGAGGGAGGAGCCCTGACCATCGAGCACAACCGTGTTCGGCGGGGAGTCCGCGAGGCCGTACTGCTCCCAACCGCAGTCGATCAGCGTCGCGGAGACGGGAGTGGAGGTCGTCGTGTTGCCCGCCCAGTCGGTGAAGCGCAGCTCGTAGACCAGCTTGACGCCGAAACCTCCGTCGGTATCGGGCATCTCGAAGCGGTACAAGCCGCCGCCACCCATGTCCAAGCCAGCGACGGTAGTCGCCGTTCCAAACACGGTCAGAGCGGAGGTCGTCACGTCGCCGGCATCGTTGACCTGGTCGTAGTAGTACGTGCCAGGTCGGACGAAGGAGCGTGAGAAGGAAGCGCCGGGTGCGATCTCACCGGAGGCGAAGCGATAGCCGTCCGTCTTTCCCTCGAGGGAGAAGGTCGTCACAGGGCTCGGGTTCTTCCACGTGATCGTCGTTCCGACGGGAACGACGAGGTCGTCCGCCTGCCCAGTACGCATCGAGATTGTCGAGGACTGCGCGGTGGTCAAGACCGTGTACTCGGCTTCCGCAGTCACCCAGCTCTTGCCGTCGTCCATGACCTGGTCACGTACCTGAGCGCGAACGACCCAGGGACCAGCCGGGTTCGGAAGTCCGGCGAGCGCTTCTTCGCGAACGATCACGGGAGCGAGCGTGTCGGCGGAGCCGTTGTTCAGATAGACCTTGTTGTCGAACTGGTTCGAGTTCGACTCGCCCTGACCGGTGATCAGGTCGTAGTCGCCATCGTTGTCGATATCGGCGACGGTGCAGTCCAGGGTCGAGTCCGAGATCGACTGAATCACCGACACAGGCGTCCAGGAGAGGCCGCCGTTGTTGCGGAACATCTTCTCGGTGTTCGTCAGCGAGCCCGTGAAGATGTCGTAGTCGCCGTCGTTGTCGTAGTCGAGGAGCGCGACTTCGTTGTCGTCGCCGCCGCCGAAGGTCCCGCCCTTGGTGAAGGTCAGGCTGCCAGTGCCGGCGAAGTTGTTCCCGACGTGTCCCTCGGCCATGCTCGTGGCGCTCAGGAAGAACATGTCCATGTCGTCGTCGCCGTCGAGGTCGCCAACTTCAGCCTCGTAGACGTTCGTGGACGTATTGGGGATCAAGCTCGAGACATCGGTGAAGTTTCCCGCGCCATCGTTGAGCATCAGGTAGTGGTTCCCACCACCGTTCGACCCGCGGCAGGGACCGAAGAAGTCGAGGTCCCAGTCGTTGTCGAGGTCGACGAACTGAACATCCATCTGCGAGTCTTTGATCGTCGCATTCATCGCGGCGGCGTTCTCGGTGAAGTTGCCCGCTCCGTCGTTGAAGTACAGGTTGGGGCGATCGCCCGCACCACCGAGGTAAGCAGCGCCCGAGTCCAAGATGATGACGTCGAGGTCTCCATCGTTGTCGAGGTCGCCGAAGCCAGCGCTCGCGGAGTTCAGCATCTCCGAGAAGCCACTCGTCGTATTCGAGAAATTGAAGAAGCCCGGGTTGCCCACGCCCTGGTTGGTGAACAGGCTCGGCAGGCGGTTGTTGAACCCGTTGGCGAACAGCGCATCGATCCACCCGTCGCCATTCACGTCACCGGTCGCGACACCTCTGGCGTTCGACTCTCGGAGACCGAGGCGCGCAATGCTCTCGTTGGCGTAGGTACCCGCCGCAACCTCGAACTTGTTGATGATCAGCTTGTTCGGTTGAGGCGTGCCAGCGCTCGCGAAGCCGTTGCCATCCGCAACGAAGATGTCCAGGTCACCGTCGTTGTCGACGTCGGCGCACTCGATGCCTTCCGTCCAGATCTTCCCGCCGGGCAGAGCGCCAGCCTGTCGTTGGAACTGTTGAGCTTCAGCGGTGGAAGCGATGGCGAGGAGACCGACCAGGGTCGAGAGCGTAGATACGAATCGTCTCATACGGGTGTCCAGGGACTAGAAGTCCGCGCAGGCGCCGGGCAATGCTCGGCGCATGGTGAGGTGAGGTGAAGGAGGGGTGAGGTTTGGTCTAGAAGTGCCTGCTGGACGCCTCGAGGAGAGGCGAAGAGGGAGCAGACTCGGCCTGGTGAGGGACCAGGCTTTGGGAAATCCTACCTGAGATCGCAGGTTCTCGATATCAAGTGAATCGAGGCAGAGTAAGAGTTGGACCTTCGCCGGAGGGAGCGACGGGGCTCCCGTCCTCGAAGTTCCGCGAAAGCACGGTGAGAGTGACCAGTGGACTCATTTGCCCCACAGAGGTCGAAAAAAACAGAGCTTCGAGACTCTCGAATACTTGGTCCGATTATCTTCCCACCCGCTTGGACAGCGGACTGCGGTGCAAGCAGCCCGCCGCTCGAGCGGAAGCGACGCAGACTGTCAGCTGAACTTCAGGCGCTTTCGATTTCACGAACTCCGCACGACAGAGCCCCCGAAGGCGCCTGTCACGAAGCCGAGTAGCCCGCTCCATGCGGGTTCTCCGACTCAAAGATACCCCACCCATGAGCACCGAGACCTCCCCATCCGCCGACGTCCTCGAGTCGGTTCGTTCGCGCTACGCCGAGGGTGCCAAGACACAAGTCCCCGAGCTGTGCTGCCCGGTCGACTACGACGCGAGCCTGCTCGCGGTCTTGCCCCAAGAGGTCATCGATCGCGACTACGGTTGCGGCGATCCGAGCAAGTTCGTCAAGCCCGGCGACGTCGTCCTCGACCTCGGCGCTGGCGCCGGAAAGATCTGCTTCATGGCCAGCCAGATCGCCGGCCCCGAAGGACGCGTGATCGGTGTCGACGCCACCGACGAGATGCTCGCCCTCTCGCGCCAGCACCGCGAGAGCATCGGCGAGAAGATCGGTTGGCAGAACGTCGAGTTTCGCCACGGCTTCATCCAGGACCTCGCGCTCGATCGCGACGAGCTCGCTGCCTGGCTGGAAGAGCATCCCGTCCGCACGCTCGCCGATGCGGAAGAGCTCCACGCTGCAGAGCGACGACTGCGCCAGGAGAGCCCGATGATCGCCGACGAGTCGATCGACCTGGTGCTCTCGAACTGCGTCCTCAACCTGGTCGACCCGGGCGACAAGGCGCAGATGTTCGCGGAGATTCACCGGGTGCTCCAGCGCGGCGGGCGCTGCGCGATCTCCGACATCGTCAGCGACGAGGATGTCCCCGAGCATCTACAGAACGATCCCGAGCTCTGGTCCGGCTGCATCTCCGGTGCCATCCGTGAAGACCGCTTCCTCCAGGCCTTCGCCGACGCCGGCCTCTACGGCGTCGAGATCGTCAGCCGACAGGCCGAGCCCTGGGCCGTCGTCGAGGGCATCGAGTTCCGCTCGCTGACCGTCGTGGCCTGGAAAGGACTCGAGGGCGACTGCCTCGAACACAACGAAGCCGTGATCTACCGCGGCCCCTGGAAGCAGGTCGTCGACGACGACGGGCACATCCTTCGTCGGGGTGAGCGCACCGCCGTCTGTCGCAAGACTTTTGGCATCCTCACCGGCGAGCCCTACGCCAAGGACACGCTCGGCATCGAGCCCCTGATCGAAGTCACCGCCGAAGACGCCAGCTCCTTCGACTGCCGCACCGACTCGGTGCGCTCGCCGCGCGAGACCAAGCACGGCATCGTGCGCGATGACATCGCGCCGGGTACCAACTCCTGCTGCGAGCCCTCCGAGTCTTCCGACTCCTCGGACTCCGGCGCCTCCTGCTGCTAAGGCGTCTCCCCGCCGTGCCTCACAGCCCCGCATGAGTGCCGTCCAAGATTTGCAGGCGCGGCTCGGCTCGTCCGAGCTCCTGCTGATCTTCACGCCGGAGCTCGTCGAGGCCGAGCGCGGAGTGGGCTCCGCGCTCGAGGTTCTCGAAGCTTGCCTCAGCTACGTCGATGTCATTCAGGTCCGCGTGAAGGCCGAGGGCACGAGCACCGGCCCCTCCCCCGCCCGCGCGCTCTTCGACTGGACGCTCCAGACCCTCGAGCTCTGCAAGCTCTCGAACTCGAGCGCTCCGCTCGTCACCGTCAACGACCGCATCGACGTCGCGCTTGCACTCGCCGATCAAGGCTGCGCCGGTTGCCACATCGGGCGCAACGACATGCCCACCGACCAAGCGCGCGAGCTGCTCGGCCCCGATCTCCTCTTGGGCCTATCGACGTGTACGCCACGCGATGTCGTGCACGCCGACGACACCAAGCTCGACTACCTCGGCTTCGGCCCGATTTACCCGACCGCGACCAAGGGCTACAACGACGGCCTCGGACCCGAAGCCGCCTGGGTCGCGCGCGAAGGCTCGGTTCTGCCCCTGTTCGCCATCGGCGGCATCGACGAGACCAACGCCTCCGAGCTCGCCACCGTCGGCCGCATCGCTGTCGGCTCCGCGATCCTCAGCGCCGACGACCCGGGCGAAGCAGCGAAACGACTGCGCGACTCGTTGCGCGTGCGCTAGGTCGGGCAGGTCCGTCCGGCTCGATCGACCACCGGGGCCTCCCGCAGCTCTATCCCGCATTATTCATGACCACGCGGACTAAACACCACGAACGGCCGGCTACGCCAGCCTTTCGGCCCCTACCGGCGTTTTGCGAACACTGGCTTCCTCGACGAGCTTACAAGCTCGACTGTGGGGCCAGCGCCCGCAATACACCAGTAGGAACCGAATCGAGGCGTTTCCTCTCGCGGCTCATGAATAATGAGGGCTAGTCGGTATAGGCCTGCTGGCGGAAATGCAGAATCTCCGCTTGCAGCCGTTCGAGCGCCTTGAAGTCGACGACTCGCCAGGTCACCTCGACGTGATTCTCGAGCTCGCGTCCAACTTCGATGTGTGGTGGGTCGAACTCGAAGACCTCGTGCTCCGCCCAGGAGTACTTCCCGGCGGCCAGACCGGGAAAGCGAACGTGCCCGGGTTCGCCGCTGCGCAGTCCGTGCGTCGTCAGCAGCCTGGGGGATCGCCAATTGAACGGAGAGGTCAGGTCCGGAGGACCGCCCGGCGGAAAGCCCTCGTCGCCATCCTCGGATCGGAACACGACCGTCAGCCGAGCACCCGGCTGGGAGACGAGGTCCCATGCTTGCCGAGAGTCCGCGTCGACCAGGACGCCGAAGGCGACGGCCGGTTGCAGGGCTTCGTCTTCGGAGCCCGCCATGAGGTCGACGTATCCCGCAACCACGTCGAACCAGTGGACCCCTTCGAGGTCGGCGAAGACGAAGCCGGACGACCGCCACTGCTCCGTGCCGGACTCTCTCCAGAGGATCCCGTTCGGTTTCTCGGCCTCCCCGGTAACTGGATCCAGCATGCGAATCCCGACCTCTCCCACAGCCGGCAGTTCGAGCACCACGCGATCGTCCGAGACCCGAATCCCTTCAAGGCTCGCGCTGCCGACCCGGTGGATAGCCCTCAGGCTCCAGGTCGACTCGTTCTCCATCGGCAAGCTCAACCGAAAACGTCCCTCCGCGTCCGAACGAGTCTTCGCGTTCGAGTCGGCTCTCTCGCGACCCCAGGCATCGAGCGTGGTTCGATAGGCACGCACATCCACATGGGCTGCCGCCGAGCCGGAAGTGAAGTACAGCTGGCCCGAGATCTCCAGCGGAGGGAGAGTTTGCACGGGACTCTCCATCGATTCGGACGATGCGAGCCGTTCGACGCTGCGCCTCTCGCCCGCTGGGGACTCGGGCGGGCGGGAGACCGGCGAGGCCGAGTCTTCGCGAATCGAACTCGGGGGTGCCGCGGGGCGAGCGGAACGATTCGAGTTCCTACTGTCCTCGGCCCTTGCGCTCCCGGCATTCACTGCATTCGGAGGCGCAGACTTCCAGAACCGGCTGGCGAGCAAGACCGCGAAGCAGACTCCGAGTACGGAGACGATCACGATCCGGGAGCTACGAGGAGTGCGTGTCAAGTCTAGGACTCGGTGGGTGCCGAGCCTTCGAGAGTACGTGACCTCGCCCTGAAGAGTGAGCGTGCAGTCGGCAGCTTCCCGAGCAGCGACGAGGTCGCCGCCTGAAGCGCGTTCAGCCCTCGCGACTCTCCCCGTTCCCACCCCGGCGCGTTATCAGCATCGCGTCGCCGTAGCTGAAGAAGCGGTAGGAGTTCTCTACGGCTTCGGCATAGAGAGCGAGGACTCGGTCGCGGCCGGCGAAGGCGGAGACGAGCATCAGGAGGGTGCTCTTGGGGAGGTGGAAGTTGGTGAAGAGCACGTCCACGACTCGGAAGGACTGGCCGGGGAAGAGGAAGATGTCGGTGCTGCCCTCGCCGGCGCGGAGTGCGCCGGACTCGTCGGCGCAGCTCTCGAGGACGCGCACGCTTGTGGTGCCGATGGCGACGACGCGGCCGCCGCGCGCTCGCGTGCGCTCGATGGCTTGCACGGTCCCTTCGGTGAGGCGGTAGCGCTCGCTGTGCATGCGGTGTTCGGAGAGCTCGTCCACCTTGACCGGTTGGAAGGTTCCTTCGCCGACGTGCAGGGTGACGAAGGTGCTCTCGACTCCGGCGGCGTTCAGCGCCGCGATCAGCTCCGGCGTGAAGTGCAGGCCGGCGGTCGGCGCCGCGACCGCGCCGGGCTCGTTCGCGTAGACGGTCTGGTAGCGCTCGCGGTCATCCGCATCGTGCGGATCGGCTTCGCCGCGCGGACGACGGATGTAGGGCGGGAGCGGCATGCGTCCCAGCCGCTCGATCCACTCGTCTTCGCTGGTCCCCTCGGCCAGGTCCCAGCGCACGAGCCACCCGGCATCCTTCTCGCCGCCTTCGAGCACCGGGCGTTCGACCATGACGAGCCCGCACTCCGCTCCCTCCAGAGCAACGCGCTCACCCGGCTCGAGCTTGCGGGCGGGGTTCACGAGCGCGCGCCAGAGCCCGGTCTCCGCGGACATCCGCTCGACCAGCAAGAACTCGACGACTCCGCCGGTGGCGCGCTTGCCGAAGAGCCGCAGCGGCCGCACGCGCGTGTCATTGAAGACGAGCAGGTCGCCCGAACGCAGGAAACTCGCCAGCTCGCTGACCGTCGAGTGATACGACCGGTTCGCGTCCGTGTCGTGGACGAACAGGCGCGCATCCTCGCGCCGGGGCGCGGGCGTCTGCGCGATCAGCTCTTCCGGCAGCTCGAATTGAAAGTCGTCCGTTCGCATCCTGTGGGCGCTCAGTCTACGTCGCGCGCTCGGATCGCATCGACGATCAGGAGCGCGAAGAAAGGCAGCGCGAGGGTCGGCCAGAGCCACGCCGGTTCGATCCAGACCGCTTCACTCTTCCATCTGGCGAGCGGCCAGTAGCAGAGCGGCACGAGCGCCAACAAGACCGACCAAGCGCGCGAAGGGCAGAGCGCGATGAACGGCACGATCCACGCGAGGTACCAGGGGTGCAGAGTCGGGCTGAGCACGAGGAAGGCTCCGATCAGAATGCCCGCGCTCCGAGTCAGGTCCGGCGCGCGACGCCACTCGCGAACGTAGAGCGCCAGAAAGACGAGGCCGACCAGGATGCGTGCCAGGCGTCTGGGGTCTGTGAGGCCGCCATCCTTGTCGAACCACAGTGCGAGCGGGCGCTCGACCCAGCGGAAGACCAGGCTGCTCGACTCCCAGCGCGTGCCGTACTCAGTCAAGCCGGCGGCCAGCTCGCTGCCATCGCCGGTCACGAAGGGCAGCCAGGCGAGGGCGAAGGCGACGGCACACAGGACGAGCAGGAGGAGCTGGCGCTGGCCGCGCGCGCAGAACGGAACCAACAGCCCGGGAATCAACTTCACCAGCGCGCCGAGAACGAGGAGCGTGAGAGCGCTCGCGCGGTTCAGTGCTCCGCTCGAGCTCGTCCGCTCGACCACCGCCAGTGCGCTGAGCAACAAGAGCACACCCAAGCTGTCGAAGTGCGCGCTGCCCGCGAACTCGATCGCGATCAACGGGCTCCAAGCCCACGCGAGGAGTGAGGCGCCACGGACCCTCGAGCGGCGAAGCAGGAGCCCCAGTGGAATCAGGACGAGCAGATCCATCGCGCCGTAGAACAGGCGCATGGCGAAGATCGCTCGCCGCGCATCGCCGGGCCCGCCCGCGAGTGTGGTGACGAGAGCGTGCACCCACTGCGCGACTGGCGGATAAGCGGCGCTGACTTCGGGGTGGTTGATGCCGGCGTGGATCTCGGGCCAGCGACTCCGGTAGACGCTGAGTCGCTCGGAGTCGGGCGGATCGGCGAAGGGGCTCACCCCTTCGGAGACGAGGCCGCCCTCCCAGACGTAGCGGTAGACATCGTCGGAGAGGCCCGGATCGCCGGCGAGCGCCAGGCACCGGAGCAGGATGGCGCCCGCGACGAGCCAGTGGGCTCGGGGGCAGCTCCCCCCCAGGACGCCGATCAGCCAGGCCAGGCTCCCGATTCCCCAGACCACCATCAGCATCAGGGAGGACTCGTGCTCCGGCCCCCCCAGCGAGACGAAGGCGACTGAAGTGGCGATCAGCAGAAACCGCAGCGCCCAAGCTTCGGGTCCCACCGGCGAGCGCAGGAGAGCGGTAGTGGAAGCCTCCTGAAGCTGTTTTTTTTCGCGTGAGGGCATTAAAGGGGGATTTGTAAACCAGCTGGTCCCAGGAATGGGAGCGAGAGGGAGACCGCTCTAAATAGAGGTTTATCTACGAGGGCCGCGAACCGTTAGAGAACCTTGGAGCTGCGTCGGCTCCTCGATTCGAATTCGCGCCCGGGGGGGCCTCGAATTCGAGTCGGATCTCCCCAACCGGAGATATTCAGGGGGAGCGCTCATCTTTAGCGGGATAGGCGCTCCCCCAACCTACTTAAACGACGCTCACTCCGTCGGAGTCGGAAGACTTTTCCCGGCCACGTCGAGCGCCTCGCCGGCCTGGTCCTGCATCGGATCGAGACCCGCGTCGCGCAGCCGAGCGACGAGCGTGTCAGGGTCCCAGCCGAGATAGAGCGCCGCCCGCGTCTTGTTGGTCTTGCCGCTCTGCTTTCGCGTCAGGCGCAGCGCGTCGAGCATGTCCGCGAGCCGCGGATGGCGCGAGGGCAGCTTCTTCACGAGGTCGAACTGGAAGCGCCGCGCCACGCGCCGAACGTGCTCCACCTCCAGGGTCTCGCCGGGGTGCAGCAGCACGAGCTTGTAGACCAAGCTCTCCAGCTCTCTGACATTCCCCTTCCACGGCTGCCGCCAGAGCAGGCCGAGCGCCGAGTCCTTCCAGGCGGGAACCGGCACGCCGAACTCCCCGGCGAAGCGACGCGTCGCCAGCTCGACGACGCCGATGACCTCGCTGCGGCGGTCGGAGAGCGGCGGGACGAAGAGCTCGAGGCGCGAGAGACGACTCGCGAGTGCGGGCAGCAGCTGACCTCGCGAGGTCGCCTCCTCGAGCGTCGTCGCGAGCGTGACCACGATGCGCAGACGCGGATCGCGCCCTTCCAGGCAGCGAAGCAGCAGGCTCTGCGAGGGAGCGCTGAGCGCCAGCACATCCTTGATCACCAGGGTCCTCAGCGCTTCGCCTTCGGTCTCCTCCGGCGCTCGACAGGCATCGTGCAGGCTCGTCTCCACCTCGCTGTCCGGCGTCGCTCCGCCGCGAATGACCTCGAAGCCCCCCGCTCCCCTCGCGCGCTCGAAGTGAAGCCAGCGAGCCAGGACTTCCTTCCCACAGCCAATCGGCCCCGACAGAACGACCGGCTCGCTCACGCGCCCCGCCAAGGCGAAGTCCAACGCGCGGCGGCCAAATCCCTCGCGCTCGACATCGAAGAACAGATCGATCCCGAACTGTTCGAGGTGCCAGGCCCGAAAGCGCGCCACCTGAAGTCGCGGCGCCCAGCGAGCTCCGAGCTCCTTCAATCGCAAGAGATCTTCGTCGCGGAAGTCGCGCCGCCGCTCGGACTCGATCGCGAAACACCCGACCGTCGTTCCGGAGATCCGCAGCGGAGCCACCAGCCCCGAACCGGCGGCAGCGTGGAGCGAGAGCGCGCGGTCCGGCTCGTCGAACCGAAACGGGACGCCGCAGCGCTGAACACGCGACAGGCAGTGCGCTTCCCCCGGGCGAGCACAGCCATCGGCCAGCGCTCCCCCACCCGAGGCCATCCAAGCCGGCCCATCCTGATCGAAGACGAAACCCCACCACTGTCTGCGCGCCGTCTTCATGGCCAGCTCGCTCGCGAAAGCCCGGAAGAACTGAGCGCGAGGATCCTCGCTGTGCGCTCTGGTCGCGAGCGTCTGTCCGTGTTCGACCCGACCCGCGACTTCCGTTGTCGAGCTGGACGCCCAGCCCTCGAGTTCGTTCCGCAGCCTCTGCCGCCAGCCCCGCGCCAACGCTTCGAGAGAGCTCGCCGACGGAACCAGGTGGTGCTCGAACTCGAGGTGCAGCCAGGCGCACACCTCGCCGCGCTCGTCGAGAATCGGACAGAGCGCGAGAGCCCGAACATCCTCGCCTCCGAGCAGGCCGCGCAGCTCGCGCGCCTCCGACCTGTGGCAGACCACCGGGCGGGCCGTCGCGACCAGCTCCTGCTCGAGCAGCTCCAGGGAATCGGAGAGCTCCTCTCTGGCCGTCAGCCAGGTCTCGACGCGCCGACGCCAGCCCGGAGAGACCTCGGACTGAAGCAGGCGCGCACCGCGATCGACGAGCGGGCGAAACACGCCCAGGAAGGCGGCGCCGACTTCGTTTCGAGACAGAGCGCGCGAGTCGGCGAGCACCGACCGCTCCGAGGCCTCACCCGCGGAGAATGGAAAGAGCTCGGCCCACTCCGGAGCGAGCGCCATCAGCTCTCCGACAGCCGGAGGGACACGACGCGTCGACGGCTGAAGCAGAGCTCGAATCGAGAGCGCTTCCGCCCTCCTGCCCAGGAGTGCCGAGGTGATCGCGCGCAGCTCGAGCAGCCCCGCATCCGCGATCGAGAGCTCGCGGAACTCCTCGAGCGTCGCCGCCGCGCGCAGAACCGCCCCGCGCTCCAGGTGAAGCTCGACCAGGCGCCCCACGAGCAGAATGCGATCGCCCGCTCCAGCGGCCAGGCCCAGCTCTCGCTCCAGGTGCTCGACCGCGCGATCGGTCTCTCCCCGCGCGAACAACAGCCGAGCGCGCCAGACCTCGACCTCTCCGCGTCCCTTGTCGCCGACCGGCACGAGCTCCTCGAGGCTCGCCTGGAGACGCTCCGCAACCTCGAGCGCCTGCTCGTTCGGAGCCGGAACACAGGCCAGCCAGGGTCGCTCCGCGCGGTACTGCTCGACTGCGCCCCAACACGCCTCGGGCACGCCGAGTCCGCCGGGCGGGAAGAACCAGTACCCGCGGTCCTGTTGCTCCAGCTCCGCGGACAGGAAGGCGCGCAACAGCTCGACGAGCAGGCCGCGCAGCTCTTCGGTCACGTGGAGCTCCAGAGCTCCCGAAGCTTGCTCCAGCGAGACCGCCACGCGTCCGCCTTCGCCGGGACGAGCGTCGTCGACCATCAACCGCATCAGAGCCATCCAGCGTCGTGCTTCCGCTCGCCGAGAGCTCGACTCTTTGGGAAGCAAGAGCTCGATGATGTCCGTACTCGGCATGATCAGTTCACCTCCGGAAGGCCGGTGGAGAGCTCTCGGCACAAGCGCGCCGCGGCTCCGGACTCGCGCCGACACAGCTGCCGGAAGAGGCGGTGAGTCGCTCGATCGCTGGGCGACCAGGGCAGACGGACCGCGCGTCGCCTCAGTCGAGCCCTCAGCGCCGCTCGTACGGTCCGCAGCGCTTCACTCGGAAACTCGCGCTCCTCCAATCTCCGCGCGAGCCCCTCGGCAAGACCGGAGTCGCCCACCGCCAACGCGAGGAAGAAGCCGTCCACGTACGGAGTCGGATGGAGCTCGGTCGCGTGGCTCGCGAGGTCGAAGGCCTCCAGGGCCAAGCGCTCTCCACCGCACAACTCGTGCGCGCGCCCGAGTCCCGTGTAGAGCCGCCAGCGGTTCTGGTCGGAGACGCCGCGACGCAGGGCCGCGGACAGAACGGCCAGAGCTCTCCGAGGAGTCTCGTGCGCCAGGTGAAGGCGCGCGAGCGCCAGCCGCCCGGCCTCGCAGTCCTCCGTGATCAGGGAGCCTTCGAGCAGGTCTTTCGAGCCGGGCCAGGTCTCCGGTTCGGAGAGAACGAGAGTCGCCAGCTCGTCGATCGCCGCGCTCTCGACTCCGTCCGCCAGCGCGAGCAGGCACTCGAGCGCGGCCTCGCTCTTCCAGCCGTCGACGTCCCGCTCTCGATCGAGCTCGGGCCAGGCTGCGTCCGCCAGCTCACCCGCGCTCAGCTCAGCGGCCAGGCGGAGCAGCCGCGCGACCTCACAGCGGTGAACGCGTTCGAGCTCGTGCCAGCTCGACTCGCGGTCGAGCGTGATCAGGTCGCCGACTCGCCGCGCCGGATCGGGAACGGCCGGCCGCAGCCGCAGCTGCCGGAGCCTCCGCGACTCGCTCGGCTCGAGCAGGTCCAGGAGCTCCGCCATCAGTTGAGCTCGACCGGGAGATGTATTCACAAGGGCTCGGACTCTCATCGCTTACTCCGCGTGCTCGAGGCTTTAGTGTCTGTCTTCGATCGACCGTTCGCTGTGTCTTCGTGCGCGCGCGCTCCCGCTGGGTCGAGAACGGTGAGCGCGGACTCGAGAGCCCGGCGCGCGCGCCGGGCGACCTCCGTCACGGTCTGCTGTTTCGCGCGAGCCAGCTCATCGATGTCCGCGCCGACGACCAGGAGCTGGAAACAAGCCTCGCGATCGGTGGAATCGGAATCATTGAAGCGCGCACACGCCTCGCGCGCTCGGGCGGGATCCAGGCCGAGCGGCAGCGCCAGCTCGTCCAGAGCTCCGGACGAGCTGCGTCCGTTTCGAAGGGCCTCTCGGTCTTCGCGCATGAGCTCCTCGGCGGCATCCGCAACGCGTGCGCGCAAGAAGGCGTCCAGGCTGTCGGACGCACGCAGCTGAAGCGCGCGTCTCGCGCAGTGAGCCAGCGCGCGCACCTGCAAACGATCGGCATCGATCAGGAGGCAGGCCTCCGAGAGGTGCGCCGCGACTCGCGCGCGGAGGTCGAGCGGATCTCCGGCCGAGATTCGCGCCAGGACTTCGCGCGGCGTTCCGAACAAGAGCGCGCGGTCACGCGAGCTCGTGGAGCTGCGAGCGGCGCTCGACCTCGATTTGGTTTTCGGAGTGCGCTGGGCTCGATGGCGCGCCGCCAGCTCGCGCTCGCTCTCCATGCCCGGCAAGCTCGGCTCCAGGCCGTGCGCATCTCTGGCCCGGCCCCGCGCGCGACTTCGCCCGCTCCCACCCGAGCTTCGCGCGTCCCTTCGACTCGTCTCCGGCGCGGCGACCACCTTGCGTCGAACGCCCCCCTCCCCGCTGCGCTTCTCGATCGGTGATGAATCCATGCCGAACCCGTCTCGCTCTCTTCTTCAACCGGGCCATTCGGCCGCGGTCGGACCTCGGAAGACTCCGCGGCAGGCCGCGGGGACTTGCCGGAGAGGGCCGAGCCGGTGCTCGCATGCCTGATGCACTCGAGCCTGGAGAGGGGCATCTGGAGCACGCGGGTCCGAGCACCCTTGCGCACGCGGTCGCCCCCCCGAATCGACCGAAAGCAGTCTAGGAAGGTGGAGCCTCACTGGGGTAAGTCGGCCCGTCCGGCGGACCTCGAACGCATTCTGACGACCGCAGAGCGCCCTAACGCGGGTGGGGAGCATCGTCAGCCCTCTGCCAGAGCCCGGTTTTCCCCAAAATGAAGGACGCTGAACCCGGACGTTGTTCGACCCTCCGGCGCTTCCTATCCTCCCGCCAACGCCTCGGGGCAACTCGTCCAGCTCTGGCCCTCTCGATTTCGAGGACCGAAACGGGGCACCCATCCACGACTTCAAGAGAGAGAGACCCCCCTTGTCTGGATTCCTCGCAAACAAAACTGGCGTGATTCTCGGTGTAGCCAACAAGCGCTCGATCGCCTGGGGCTGCGCGAAAGCACTGTCGGACCAGGGCATGCGTCTCGCTTTCACCTACGCCGGCGACCGACTCGAGAAGACCGTGCGCACTCTGGCCGAGGATGTCGAGGGCTCGATCGTTCTGCCCTGTGACGTCACCAAGCCGAAGGAGATCGACGAGGCCTTCGAGCAGATCGGGAGCGAGTTCGGCGGACTCGACGCCGTCATCCACGGCGTCGCCTTCGCACCGCGCGATGAGCTCGTCGGCGACTTCTACCACACCTCGAAAGAGGGCTACATGATCTCGCACGAGGTCTCGGCCTACTCGCTCACCGCCGTCTCGCGCCGCGCGCTCCCGCTGATGGAAGGCCGCGATGGCTCGATCGTCACGCTGACCTACATCGGCTCCGATCGCGTCATCCCGAACTACAACGTGATGGGCATCGCCAAAGCGGCACTCGAGGCGAGCGTGCGCTACCTGGCCTCCGACCTCGGACCGCGCGGGATTCGCGTCAACGCGATCTCGGCCGGTCCAATCCGGACGCTCTCGGCCGCGGGCATCCAGGGCTTCAATGAGATCCTCGACCACATCGCCGATCGCGCCCCGCTCAAGCGCAACATCACCGCGGACGAGGTCGGCTCCGTGTGCAGCTTCCTCGCCGGCCCCATGTCGAGTGGTATCACCGGCACGACGATCTACGTCGACGCGGGCTACCACATCATGGGCGTCTGAGCCGTCTTTCGACGCGGCGGCACGGGCGAGCGGATCGAGACTCGTCTGCAGCTCGTCGAGGCTCTAGCATTATTCATGAGCCGCGAGAGGAAACGCCTCGATTCGGTTCCTACTGGTGTTTTGCGGGCGCTGGCCCCACAGTCGAGCTTGTAAGCTCGTCGAGGAAGCCAGTGTTCGCAAAACGCCGGTAGGGGCCGAAAGGCTGGCGTAGCCGGCCGTTCGTGGTGTTTAGTCCGCGTGGTCATGAATAATGCGGGTTAGAGTCAGCGCCCCGCTCGAAGAGCCCCACTGCCGACGACACCCACCACCATGACCGCTCCTCCAGCCGACGACGAGATCGACAAGACGATCCACATCGGACCCTCGGACGATCCGGAGGCGGAGACCGCGCCGATTTCGGAGAACACCACCCCGAACGAGCCCTTGTTCGACGGGCGCTACCGCGTCGTCGAGCTGCTCGGCGAGGGCGGATTCGGCAAGGTCTACGTGGTCGAGGACACACTGCACGGCGACGAGCGACTGGCGCTGAAGCTGGTCAAGCCCGAGCACCAGGACCGGGGCGACTTCGCGCTCCGCTTTCGGAACGAGATTCGAGTGCTGCGGACCATGCAGCACGAGGGCATTCCGCAGATCTTCAACGACGGGATGACGACCGAGGGCGAGGTCTACTTCACGATGGCGCTGGTGCCCGGTCGCTCGCTGAGCGAGGTGTTGAAGGAGAAGGGCATCCTTTCCCCGATGGTCGTCGCGAACTACGTGCGGCAGATCGTCTCGATCCTGGACTACGCGCACGGTCGCGGCGTCGTGCACCGCGACCTGAAGCCGGCCAACGTGATCGTCGTCGACGAGGACACCGATCACGAGAAGATCAAGATCCTCGACTTCGGGATCGCGAAGATCCTGCGCAAGGAGGGCGCGCTCGAGCAGGCGCTCACAATGGCGACACAGCTGCCGATCGGTACGCCGCACTACATGGCGCCCGAGCAGGTGCGCGGTCGCGAGGTGGATGGACGCACCGACCTGTACGCGCTGGGCGTGATGATCCACCGCATGGTGTCGGGCAAGTACCCCTTCGCCGGCGGCACGTCGATGGAGATCCTCGCGGCTCGACTGCAGGACGAGCCGACGCCGCTCGAGGTGAAGAACGACACGGGCTCGCTCTCCCGCCTGGTGCGGGAGCTGCTCGATCGCGAGATGGACAAGCGACCGAGCACGAGGCGGATCGAGGAGCTGCTGGTCAGCTCGCTCGAGGAGCGGCGCGAGACCAACTCGCTGCTGCGCAGCCTGGCCTCGCTGGCGATCATCGTTGCGGCGGTGATCTTCGCGGTCCTCTTCTGGAAGCCGTGGGCCAGCGAACCCGGCCCGGAGCAGGCGCGTACGACTTCCGAGGGAGGCTCGAAGGAGCTGCCGGTCAGCGTCCCTCCTTCGAGCTCGGAGGAGCGAGAGCTCGCGCCGAGGGGCGGAGCGAACGAAGCCGTCGTGCAGGACGAGGCCATGAGTGCGACCGGTGCGGACTCGAGCGACGGCGAGCGCGACCGCGCGTCCGACACTCCCGCGGTGGAGCCGCCGTCGCCAGAGGTGAGCCTGCCGGCCGAACCGATCATCCCGAGCCTGGTGCGCTTCGAGCCGGCGGAGGGCGCCACGCTGCCCTTCGACTCCGTCGTCACCGTGTCGGGAGTGGCCGACTATCCGCTGACGCGCGCGACCGTCAACGGGCTCGACGCCGAGCTCGACGGCACCAGCTTCAGCGCCCGCCTCGAGCTCGACTCGCTCGTCGAGAGCGAGGGCGAGCTGCGCATCCAGCTCTGGGGCGAGCGCGAAATTCCGAGCCTCGAGATCGTTCGCCGCGTCGTCCTCCCGACCGCTCGGGTGCCGGCAGGCTGCATCGCCGCGCCGGGCTCCGTCTTCATGCAGGACGGCTGGGCGAGCGCCGTGGTCCACCAGCGCTCGGGCATTCGCCTCGTCCTGGTCGGAGGGACCGCCTCCGCCCCCGCCTTCTACATCGGCGAGCACGAGGTGACGTGGAGCGAGTACGAGAGCTTCGCGCCGATCGAGCGGCCGCGCTCCTTCTCGCCCGAAGCGGACCACCCGGTCGTCGGTGTGAGCTTCGAGCAGGCGCTCGAGTTCTGCGAGCGCAACGGGCTCGCGCTGCCGACCGGTGAAGACTGGCTGTTCGCGGCCGCGGGCTCCGAAGCTCGCGCCTATCCGTGGGGAGACGAGTGGGTCTCCGGTGCGTGCAACGCCGCGCGCGAGGCCTCCTCCGACGAGTTTGCGTTCACCTCCCCGGCGGGCCGGCTGCTCCGAGCCGGGGACGCCGCCGATCGCTCCTGGTGCGGAGCCGTCGGCCTGGCGGGCAACGTCTCGGAGTGGTGCGCGGACGAAGGCCAGAGCGCCCTCTACGGCGGCTCCTACCTTGACGATGCGAACGGCTGTCGTCTGCAGGCCAAGCAGGGCTTCCTGCCGCAGGGCGGCGCGACGCACATCGGCTTCCGCGTGCTGTTGCGGCTCGAGTAGGCCCGGGCGGCCGCTCGTGAACTAGTAGCGCACGAGCTCGGTCCCGTTCGCGGTCTGCACGACCAGCTCCTGGTCGGAGATCCACGCGACGGAGTCCGCCTTCGCGAAGGTGCGCTCGAAGATCGGCGCCGAGGCGGTGCCGCCCTCGACCAATCGGAAGACCTGGAGCGTGCGCCCGTCGAGGATCACCGCGACCGCGCCCGTTCCGATCACCAGGTCGGTCACGACGGTCTCCCGCTCCTGGCGAACGGTGTAGACCAGCTCGGTCGCTTCGAGCGAGCCGAGGTCGACCTTGGAGATCACCAGCCACTGCCACAGCCTGCCCGCGCCGCCGACGCGACGCTGCGTCTCCTCGCGCAGCCCGGCGACGTAGAGCTCCGCGCCGTCGCTTTCGGCCTGGTGGACCCAGGTGAAGCCGGGCAGTCGGTTCTCGTTGCGAACGCGCCAGTTGCCGCGCGAGCGATCGAGCCGCTGCACCTTCACGACGCCGTCGGTCCAGGCCGTGCCCTGCCGCGAGGCGAGCACGACGATCTCGTCGTCACTCTCCGGCAGCGCGTAGTCGAGGCTGTTGACCTCCGACTGTTCGAGGTGCGAGGCGAACTCGTGCTCCCACAAGACCGAGCCGGACGGGACGCGGATCGCGAGGACCCGCGAGCCGTCGCGCAGGAGCGCGGTCTCGCCGCGAATCGAGAGGTCGCTGAGCCGACCGACGAGCGGGCTCGGGACCCAGCTGACCTTGCGTGTGGAGAGCTGCACGAAAGCCAGCCGTCGCTCGTAGCCGACCGCGGCCCAGGCCGAGCTCAGGTCGACCGCGCCGACGACCGGCGGACCCGCGGACGGGTGCTCGGCCTCCCAGGCGACCTCGCCGCCTTCGTGTCGGGCGACTCGCGTCGACTCGAACTGGAAGAAGCTCGAGCCGCCGGCCGGCAGGACGACCGGCCCGCTGCGCGGCTCGCGGACCATCGCCGGGACGGCCGAGCTGCAGGCCTGCAGCGAGAAGCCGACGGCGACTGCCGCGAGGGCCAGCAGCAGCCGGCTCGTTTCGGCGCGCGGCGAGCGCACGATCACAGGGTGAAGTTGACCCCGAACAGGATCGTGAAGTCCGATGCGTCGGAGTTGAAGGTCAGCCGCGGCTCGAGGTACAGCGCGGAGTTCGGAGTCAGCCACTGTCGAATGCCGCCGTGGACACCGATGCTGACGTTGGTGTCGTCGCTCTTCAGCCCGCCCGACTTGGCGACCGTGTTGACGACTCCCAGGTGAGGACCGACGTAGTACCAGGTGCGGGAGGACTGACGGTAGTTGAAGTTGTAGTAGGGCAGGACGGCCGTGGTCTCGGCCTCGGTGTTGCCGCTATCCGCACGCCCGACCAGGATCGTGCCGCCGACCTCGTGCTCGGCGGTGAGGAAGTAGCCGAGTGCGGTCTGCGCCGTGACCAGGGTCGCGGTCTGGCCGACGTCGGGGTTGATGCGGGAGTAGCTGCCGCCGACGGCCAGCAGGGACTCGCCCTCGACCGGACCGAAGTGAGACTCGTTCCGGGGAGTGACGGCGGAGCAGGAGGAGAGCAGGAGGGCAAGTACGAATGCGATGCGCATGGTTCGCTCGAGCGGAGGGGGTGAGGGGTGGAGTCGGCTTCGATCCGAAGAGGTCGGCAACCTAGCAGGCGCCGCGAATCGCTTCAAGCTGGCCGGAATCGGCGCGCTCGACTCGTTCGACGTGAACGAGTCCTCACGTCGAGCCGACGAAGCGAGAGCTCTCGGAGCGCGACGCGCCGGAGCGTCAGTGCATGAACTCGCCGGCCGCGACGCACAGCACGCCGAAGAGCACGCCGAGGCCTTGCTGCCAGCGCGAACCCTCGCCGTGGAAGACCTCGGGCAAGAGGTCGCAGGCCGCAACGTAGAGGAAGGTGCCGCAGGCGAAGCCCTCGACGATCAGCTGGTGACCCGTCTGGGGATCGAGGGCCAGGCCGCCGATCCAGATTCCAACCGGAGTGATCAGCGCGAACAGGATCAGGTAGCGCACGAGCAGAGCGATGCGCAGGCCGGCCAGTCGCATCACGGTCGCGAGGGAGAAGCTCTCGCCGACCTTGTGCAGGAGGATGGCGGCGAGGACTGGCCAGGAGCCGCGCTCGCCGTCGAGCACGGAAGAGAGCGCGAGTCCGGCGACGGCGGCGTGGACCGAGAGTCCCGTGAAACAGGCGTACCAGACGACCTGGTGCGCGTGCTCGCCCTTGGGCTCGAGCCAGACCTTCTCGATGAAGAAGAGCACGAGGAAGCCGCCCAATCCGACGATCCAGGGCAGGCGTGAGCCGGGGCCGGTGTCGGGTAGCGAGCTGGAGAGCTCCGGAAGGAGATGGAGGAAGACGGTCCCGAGCAGCAGCCCGGCGGCCACCGAAGCCAAGACGTGCAGGACGTGATGGGACCAGCTCCGAACCAGCGGCAGACCTCCGGCCAGACCGGCGAGGATCAGGAGCGGGATGGCTTGGTCGGAGAGGGACATGGGGAGGCCGGCGGTCGCTGTGGAGTCTAGTGCCCAGGAGAGGTGACACATAGAAGAGCGGCCCATACTCAGGAAAGAGTACGGGCCGCTCTTTTGGGTCCGAAGACTTCTCGACTCGTCGCGACGAGCCGGACTCAGAGTCGGTGGCTTAGTAGTCCCAGCCGAGCGAGAAGATCCAGAGCGAGTCGGTGCTGCCGACGCCCACGGGCGCGTTGTTGTTGTACTTCGCGATCCACTGGATCATGGCGTTCATCGAATCGCTGAGCTTCGTCTTGAGACGGGAGTCGAGCGTGCCGTTGACTTCGCTGAAGCCCAGGCTCGGGAAAGCCTCGGCGGTCTGGGTAAAGGTCGTCGTCTCGGAGATGACCTTCTCGAGCTTGTAGGCCAGTCGAAGAGCAGTGAAGTCGTCGTCGGCGTCGGCAATACCGGCACCGGTGCTCGCGTAGTTCTCCTGGACGTAGGCGAGGCCAGCTTCACCCTCGAACTTCAGGGCTTCTTCTTGGATGAACTTGTAGCCAGCACCGAGGCCGACGATGGAGCGCAAGTGAAGCTGCGCGAGGTCGTCGTTCTCGAGATTGATCGAGGCGTACTCGTAAAACTTCTCAGAGATGAAGTGGTCGTACTTGGCACTCGCGTTCCAACGGCGTTGGGTGACGTCGGTGGTCGTAACACCCGCGGCCGTCGTGGCCTGCTGCGCGAAGAGCCAGGAGGCCTTGAGAGACAGTCGTTCCTTGTCCCACTCCTTCTGGTTGTCGGTGTCTACGTAGGCAGAGATGTTGTCGGAATTGCCGCTGCTGATGGTCGCGCCGAGGTTGACGCTTCCGGTCCACTTGGGTGCTTCGTCCTGAAGCAGGTAGAGCGGTGCGGCGAGCGGCTCGAGGGGAGCGGCTGCTTCGGGAGTTGCGGCGGGAGTGCTAGGAGCGAGTAGAAGGATCGCGGTCGTAATGAACATGAAGTGAGTCCTCGAATGTGATTCTCGTTATTTGGGCGCGAGAGTTTAGCGTCGAGCCCCGCCAAATCATCCAGTGACTTGGGTCTGTTTAAGAACTCCTAACCGCGCGCCCGACGTCCAGGGCGTTGCCAATCCCTCACACTCGCCGAACGGCGAGCGGAGCGCGTCCGCGGAGCGGCCTCCACCGACGGGCCGGGGCCGGGCTGCCCCTTGCTAATCCCGTTGCCCGGCGATTAGATCTCTGGCCGTTAACGAAGCGCGCGAATCGCCGTAGCAGTCCTTCCAAACAAAAGGCGCCTAGGTCTTTCGCCCCCTTCCCCCTCTGCTAGCCCACCGGCACGGAGCCGGAACTCGGAGCCAGTAAAAATCGCTATGGATACGCTGATCGAGATTCAAAACCTCACGAAGCACTTCGGAAGCCTGACCGCTGTGAACGGGATTTCGTTCACCGTGAAGCGCGGCGAAGTGCTGGGATTCCTCGGACCCAACGGGGCCGGGAAGTCGACCACCATGAAGATGCTGACGGGTTTCCTCGCGCCCACCTCGGGCAGCATCGAGGTCGCTGGGCACAGCGTCCTCGACGCGCCGATTCGAGCGCAGGAGTGCATCGGCTACCTGCCGGAGGGCGCACCGCTCTACCCGGACATGACGCCCGCGAGCTTGCTCCGCTTCGTCGCCGCGATTCGCGGGATGTCCGGTTCATCGATGCGCGAGCGCATCGAGCAGGTGATCGGCCAGGTGCACATCGAGGGTGTCCTCCACCAGTCGGTCGAGACGCTCTCGAAGGGATACAAGCGCCGCGTCGGCCTGGCGCTGGCCATCCTTCACGACCCCGAGATTCTGATCCTGGACGAGCCGACCGACGGCCTCGACCCGAACCAGAAGCACGAGGTCCGCGAGCTGATTCGCAGAATGGCCAAGGACAAGGCGATCGTGCTCTCGACGCACATTCTCGAAGAGGTCGACGCCGTGTGTACCCGCGCGATGGTGATCGACCGCGGGGTCGTAGTCGCCGATGGAACTCCCGAGGAGCTGGGAGCGCGAGCGGCGCACCACAATGTCGTGCGGTTCTCGCTTCGCAATGCGAGCGACGCCGTCGAGGACGAGCTGCGCGACCTCGCCAACGTGGTCGCCGTCGATCGCTTGGCGGACACGAACGGCAAGAAGTGCTACCAGCTCACGCCGCTCAACCGCATGAGCATCGTCGGCGAGGTCAGTGACCTCGCGCGCACGCGCAACTGGGAGATCGAGGAGCTCGTCTCGCAGCCCGGTCGCCTCGATGAACTCTTCCGCGAAGTGACCGCACCCGACGTACCGCTCTCCAGCTCAGAGTCCGCGAACACAGAGCCTCCCAAAGGCGAGGAGGTCTCCGCATGAAGCACACCATCACGATCTTCAAACGCGAGCTCGTCGGGTACTTCTCCACGCCCGTCGCCTACGTGTTCATCTCCGTCTTCCTCTTCCTGGCCGGCCTGTTCACGTTCAACCTGGGTGGCTTCTTCGAGCGCGGCCAGGCTGACCTGCGCCCCTTCTTCGACTTCCTGCCGTGGCTGTTCCTCTTCCTCGTGCCCGCGATCTCGATGCGGCTCTGGGCGGAAGAGCGCCGACAGGGAACGATCGAGCTCCTGCTGACCCTGCCGATCTCGATGACGCAAGCCGTCCTCGGCAAGTTCCTCGCGGCGTGGGCGTTCGCGGCCGTCGCCCTGATGCTGACCTTCCCGCTCTGGATCACCGTCAGCGTCCTCGGCGACCCCGACCACGGAGTCATCATCGCCAGCTACGCGGGAGGCATCCTGTTCGCCGGCGGCTTCCTCTCGATCGGCTCCTGCATCTCGGCGTTGACGAAGAACCAAGTCGTCGCCTTCGTTCTCTCGGTCGTGGTCTGCTTCCTCTTCATGCTGACCTCGCTGCCGCCGGTGATGAGCATGCTGAACGGCTGGATGGATCCCGTCCTCCTCGACGCGATTCGCTCCTTCAGCTTCTGGGCTCACTTCCAGTCCATCACCAAAGGTGTGATCGACGTTCGGGACCTCATCTTCTTCGGGTCACTGATCACGTTCTTCCTGTTCACGAATGCCCTGGTCCTGGACATCAAGAAAGCGAACTGAGGCTACGACCATGCAAAAGCAAAAGATGTACGCGATCGGCTTCGTGATTGGGCTGGTCCTCCTGTTCGGCGTCAACATTCTCAGCAACGCCACGCTCAGCTCTGCACGCCTCGACCTGACGGCGGACAAGCTCTACTCACTGTCCGAGGGAACGCACAACATCCTCGGGAAGATGTCGGACCCGGTGAGCTTGAAGTTCTACTTCTCCGAGAAGCTCTCGAACGACCAGCCAGCTCTGCGGACCTATGCCATTCGCGTGCGCGAGCTCCTGCAGGAGTACTCGCTGCTCTCGAACGGGAAGGTCAGCCTGACGGAGATCGATCCCGAGCCCTTCTCCGAGGATGAAGATCGAGCGGTCGCCGCGGGCATCGCGGGCCTCAACCTGACCGGCTCGGGCGAGAAGTTCTACTTCGGTCTGGCGGGCTCCAGCCTCGTCGACGACGAGCTCGTCCTGCCTTTCTTCGATCCTTCGAAGGAGTCGCTGCTGGAGTACGAGATCACCAAGCTGATCTACAACCTCTCGCATCCCGCGCGCGCCACGCTCGGAGTGATCACTTCGCTTCAGCTCGAGGGCTCGCCCTCTCCAGATCCGCGCCAGCCGCAGGCCGGGACTCCGCCGATGGCGATCCTCGGCCAGCTGCGTGAACAGTTCGAGGTGAACCTGCTCGGGCTGGCCGTCGAGAACGTGCCCGATGACATCGACGTCCTGCTCGTGATTCACCCGAAGGAGCTCGGCGGACGCACCAAGTACGCGATCGATCAGTTCGTCCTGCGGGGTGGAAGAGCGCTCGTGTTGGTCGATGCCATGGCCGAGCTGGATCCGCCGCCGAACAACGGCGACCAGATGGCGATCTACACCTACCAGCGCAATTCGGAGCTCAACCCGCTGCTCGAGGCCTGGGGGCTGCGGCTGCCCGATGGGAAGCTCGCTTCCGACCGCGAGAATGCGACCAAGGTCAACCTCGGCGACCGGACCGCGGACTACGTGCTGTGGCTGACGCTCGACAACGACAACTACAATGCGGACGACCCGGTGATCAGCCAGCTCGACCGGATGGTCCTCGCGAGCTCGGGCTTCCTCGAAGAAGTCGAGGACTCGCCCGTGACGGTGACTCCCCTGATTCAGACTTCGCGCGACTCGATGCAGATCGATCGAAGCCAGGTCCAGTTCGGTCCCGACCCCGAAGGTCTGCTCCGCAACTTTGTTCCCGAAGACCGCGAGTTCATGCTGGCCGCGCGCTCGACCGGAACGATCTCGACGGCCTTCCCTGGTGGCCCGCCGCTCACGGCCAAGGAGGAGCTTCCGGATGAGCCTCTGGAGGGAGCGGGCCTCGACCTCCCGCACCTCGAGACTTCGGCGGAAGAGATCAACGTGATCGTCATCGCCGACGTCGACATCGCCAACGAGATCTACTGGCTTCGTCGCGAGACCCTCGGTCCGCTCTTCCTCGGCTACCGCAAGACCGCCGACAACGGGGACTTCCTGATCAACTGCGTCGACAACCTCTCGGGCAGCAACGACCTGATCAGCATTCGCGGAAGCCAGAAGTTCGCCCGGCCCTTCGAGTATGTGAAGGAGATCGAGCGTGCGGCTGAGCAGAAGTATCTGCGTGAGGTGCAGGAGCTGCAGGAGAAGATCTCGAGCACCGAGCAGCGCATTGCCGAGTTGGGCCGCGATCGTAGCGACGCCTCCAGTGCGCTGATTCTCTCGCCGGAGCAACAGGCAGAGATCGAGAAGCTGCGCGAAGAGCAGCTTGCTAGCCGGCGCGAACTGCGCTCGGTCCAACACGAGCTTCGCAAGGACATCGAGAGCCTCGCGATGCGCCTGAAGCTGCTCCACATCGCTGGAGTCCCCATCCTGTTCAGCATTGCAGCCCTGGTCTTCCGCCTGCTGCGAGGCAAGTCTCGTCGGTCCTAGAGCCAGAGTTCAACGATGAAGCAGAAGACACTCATTCTCCTCACCTTGATCACCGCCGTTGTCGTCGTGACCACCGTCGTGATGATGAAGGAGACACCCGCAGAGAGCGCGACGGAGAGCACCGCTTTTCTCGCCGGCTACGAAGAGCGCATCAACGACGTCGCGCGCATCGAGATCAACTCCGGCGGTTCGTCCGTCGTCGTCGTCAAGAACGAAGAGGACTGGGCGCTTGAGTCCTCCGGTGGCTACCCGGCCAAGTTCGAGGTCATCAAGGCCGTGCTACTCGGCTTGAAAGAGCTCGAGATCTCCGAGGGCAAGACCTCCAACCCCGAGTTCTACTCCAGGCTCGGTGTGGAGGCGCCGTCGGAAGGGCCCGGAAGCTCGACCCGGATCGACCTCGCGGATGAGACCGGTGCACCGATCGCCGCCATCATCCTCGGCAACCAAAAGCCGGGACGATCGCCTCAGACGTACGTACGAAAGCCAGACGAGGCGCAGGCGTGGCTGATCGATGGCCGCATCAACGTCCAGATGGATCCGGGCTTCTGGATCGAGAAGCAGTTCGCGAACATCGCGCAAGATCGCGTCGCCGACGTCACGATCGAGCGATCGGACGAAGCTCCGCTGCGCATCTTCAAGGACAGGCCGACCGACGCGAACTTCAAGGTCGGAGGCATTCCGGAAGGACGCGAACCGATCTCGGAGAGCATCGGCAACTCGGTCGCTTCCGGCCTGAGCTACCTGTCACTCGAAGAGGTGCGCCCGGCGAGTGAGGTGACCTTCGCAGAGCCTCTCGTCGCGACCGCGACCTTCCGCAGCTGGGACGGGATCATGGTTCGCGTCGAGACGACGCGCGGCGATGGCCAGAACTGGATTCGCCTCCGGGCGGAAGCCGGAACACCGCCGCCGATTCTTCCGGAGCCGCCGGCCGAAGGTGAAGAGCCCGTCGAGCCCGCTCCGTACGAAGGAGCCAGCGCGGAGGAGATCGCCTCCGAGATTCAGACCTTCAACGACTCCGTGGGGCCCTGGGTCTATCGGGTGGCTCCCTACAAGCTCTCGAGCTTCGAGAAGCGTCTCGAGGAGCTCCTCCGTGAGCCTCCCGCCGAAGGACCCGCCCCCACCGAGGCCGCACCGGCTGAGCAGTTCGACGCCTTTACGATCGACGATGAACCGACTGCAGGTGCGCAGACCTTCGGCGACCTGATGTCCGACGACGCTGAAGTCGTCGAAGACGAAGACCAGTAAGCCAAGCGCTAGCGCTTGGCTTGCTCCTTCTTGAAGATCATCAGGTGGTTGAAGCCACGCAGGAAGAAGTTCCCGTCCGCCGCCGCGCGGTGAAACTTCGGCTTCTCTAGCTTTCGATTCCCGCGGACAACGGCGACGTGGTCGACCGGCTTGAACCGCTGGCGAAGCAAGAAGTAACACTCCATACCGATGCCGACGAAGCCGCTCTTCTTCTTGAAGCTGTCGGAGATGTAGAGCGCGATATAGCGGCGATCGCGCAGCACGCGATGAGCTTCGTCGAACGCTTGGGCGAGCGCCTCGAAGTACTCGGGGCTGTCGGCCGAGAGCTTGCCGATGCAGTCGGGTGAACCCGAGTACTCCAGGTGAGTCGAGTACGGCGGATCCATGAAGACGAAGTCCGCCTTGCCGTCCTCCAGGGGAAGGTCGCGCGCGTCGGCGCGAAAGATGTCTTCCCGAATAGGCCCCAAGTCATAGCCGAGTGCGCGGCGCTCCAGCTTGCGCGCGACATCGAGTGTGGTCCCGCCACCACAAAAGGGATCGATGACCAGGTCGCCTGGACGCGTGTAGCGCTCGAGCAGATTCCAAATCACATACGCGGGAGTGCGACCCTCGTAGCGGGGATCGCCCATGACCTCGCCGCCCAGCTGCTGGGACTCGTGGTACCAGAGCGTGGTTGTCTGCAGCTTGGGGAATTCAGACGGAGGCTGACTCATGCCGAGGTCCATCGAACGAGAGCGCGCTCTCGCGGGCGCCAGCTGCGTGGAGCGGAGCGCCGGCAGCGAGCACCTATAAAAGAGCCCGGGCTTCCTTGTGGGAAACCCGGGCGACAGTCCACCTCACCTCAGTTGGACTGGGCACAGCGTTGTAGACCTCGATTCACCCTCCGGCCACAACACCTAACGTGCCTCTGCCCCTCACTACACGCTGCCCCCCACAATCCGTCAAGAACGGTTTCCTCTTCAATTTCGGCCCCGGGAGGCTTGCCGTTCCCCTCGCTGGGAATCCGGTCCCCTGGGACCGGAGCCTCGCCGGGTCTACTGGCTCAGCGGCTGCTGGGCGGCGCCCGGAGCCAAGCAATCGGCGTCTTCGTCGTCCACGAAGCTCGCCGGAATGGGCTTGATGTCCTCTAGCGAGGTGACTCCCCCAGCGGAGGCCTCGCGGCGGACGCGCGGAGTCGCGGTTCCAAGCTCGTGGACCCGTGATTCGCGGGCGATCGCGCGGTTCGTGGCCCGCAGAGGGCGAGCCATGGGATAGGAAGATCCAAACTCCAGAATCGGTGCGCCAACCTCATCATCCGCGTGGAGAGTCCCGTGTTGGGTCTCGAGGTAGGCCGTCACGGCGAGGGCGGTTCCCGCAACCAGAACCACTGCCAGCGCGATTTGTCGAAGTATGGACATGGGAGGGCTCTTGGGGGGCGCAGAAGAAGGCGTGCGTCACGCTCTCACAGACTCTTAGTCACGCAGCGGCCCACGGATACGATTCTGAGAGCGCCCTATTTCCACGATTCTTACAACAAGGAGTCAAATGCCCTCGAGGGACCCGAACCCTTCAAGAATCTCGCCGAAACGAAACTCCGCTCGTGGCGGCCCTACTCCCGGGTCGCCTGCGCGTACCGGATCAGCTGATCGAACTGCGCATGGAAGTCGTTCGTGCCGCCGCCCAGCGGCGATTTGAAGAACGAGGCAGTCTGCGTCATCACGCCGCTCTCGCCTCGCTCCGCAGCCCAGTCCGAGAGCCGCACCAGATCCAAGATGAGTGGCGCGGCAAGAGCGGAGTCGCTGCCCGACCAGGTGAACTGCAGGCTCATCTTCACTCCCAGAAAGCCTTCGAAGTGAACGTAGTCCCAGGCCGTCTTCCAGTCTTCGAGCGACGGAACGAAGTCGATTCCGACGTGCGTGTGAACACCATCGTCATCGAGAATCGATCGCAGCGCTTTGTCCTTGTTCGCGAGCTTGGACTCACAGTGCCCTGGATCGGCGAGCACGGCGCCGTCTCGATTGCCGAGCATGTTGTAGCCCTGCCAGGAGAGCACCCGCAGCGCACGCGCGCGGAACATGGGTGCGAGCGCCGTCTTCACCAGCGTCTCGCCGGTCTTCCCGTCATTGCCGCAGTGCGGCACACCCACCTCTTCCGCTAGCTCATTGAGCGCTGGAATGGACGCGCCCAGGTTCGGCGTGAAGTTGACATGCGGGAAGCCCGCTCGCAGCGCCGCGTAGGCATACAGAATCGAAGCGGGTTGATCCTCGCCCCGATCCAAAGCTTGTTCGAACTCCGCGAGGCTCTGCCACGAGTCATTGGGGCGCTGAAAGACCTCGGTACTGGAAAGGTTGACCACGATGACGCGGTCGAGCTTCTCGCTCTCGGCGAACTCTTCGAGATCGCGAATCACCGCCGCCACTTGCTCGCGCGGGTTCAGGCTACCGAGCTCGGCCGACTTTGGATCCAGATCGGCGAAGCCGACGTCTGGACCGTCCAGGATTCCCGGGCGAATGCGCGCCTCGAACTGAGCCGCTTCGGTCGAGCAGGCCGAGACCAAGTCCTGACGAAGGATTCCGGTCTTGACCAGCTCGCCCGCTGAGTGTGTCAGGTCCCGGCGGCAGACATCGTGACCGCCAATCACAAGCTCGTCCCACTCGACGAGGCCTGCATCGACGAACGGCTTGCAGGCGGTAATCAGTCCAACCGGATCGACCAAGCCCGTTCGCAATCCGGCGAGCCCGTAGGTCACACAGGTCGCAATCGATCCGCGCGCACCGATCAACCACAAACCCACGCGTCGCGCTCGGTGCTCACTGCTCACTGTCGTTTCACCGATCTCATTTGTTCGACCCAGCGGGCCACGATTGCGTCGTACTCGGGTCGCCAGTCGACGGCCACACCTGCCGCTCGCTCATGGCTTCCGAGCGAGCTGGTCGTGGGGACTGAAGGTGGGCCAAGGCTGCTTGCCCGCAGAGATTCGGGCTCGTCTATTCTGCCGCTCCGCCCGGATGAAGCCAGCGAACCCTTGCCAGCTTTTCGCCAAGTTTCGGCCGTGCGGTCCGCACTCTCGACATCGCGGGCTCTGAGCGCGGCCGCGTCCAACAAGTTCGAGAGGTCGCGCAGCTCCTCGCTCAGCGGATTCGAAGTCGGAAGCTCCGAAAGCACCTCCTCGAGCTGCCGTTCGAGCCCCTCGATGGCTTCCAGCGCCTCGTCCGTCTCGGGCGGTCTTCGCCGCCACTCGGTCTCCAGCTTGCCGGCGGAGCTGAGCAGCTCGGTCAGTCGAGCCGGAAGCTCGGTCGGCTGCTGGCCGAGCTCGGCGCGCTCGCCGGCCTCCAGCGCATCCAGACTGGACCCGCGAGCGAGAGCGATCTTGTCCGACATCGCCCGAGCCATCTCGACGAACGGCGGCGCGTCGGCCTGTGGGCGAGTGGCCTCCACCGCGAGCGCGAGTGCCGCCGCCGCGACGAAGGGAGCGATGATTGGAAAGGCGGTCAGCGGACGGGCAGCGCGCAACGCCTCGCTCGGTGAGAGCCGGGCCGCCACCTTGGCGGCGAGCAGGTCGACGAGCTCTCCCGCTCGAGCGCTCTCTTGAGACTCGAAGGCCGTCAGCAGTGCGCCGCCGAATCCGAGCCGACGGTCGAGAGCGCTCGCCGTCTCCCGCGTCGACTTGTGAGTCGTGACCAGCCAGCTGATGGAGAAGAGCACACCGACGAAGCCCGCGACCAACCAGGTCTCGACTCGGCTCACGCCACCCGAAGAGAGCTCACCCGCCGCGAGGGTCAGCCCGAGGCCGCCCGCACCGAGCAGGGCAGCTTCCCCCCAGCGAGCGAGCCGAGCGCCGTGGTGCGCGTACCGAACGATCGCCGGAACCGAAGCACCAACCATCAGCTCCGCTCTACGCCTCCGGCCAGCCACTACTCCTCCGTGCTCTCGCCCGCGCTGCTCGCTTCGCTCGGATCGGACAGTGCGCTCAGCCACTCGTCAGGAAACGAACTCACCGGCTCGCGAGTGAACACGAACTGAATCGGCCAGGTGCGCTCGGGCAACAGCCAGGAGTTCGCGATCCAGATCGTCTGCTCCAGGCAGTCCTCGAGCGCGGCCGTGATGAGCGTATTGCCCTCACTGAAGAACGCGATGTTGATCAGGTTCTGCTCGCGATCGGCGATGAACTGCTCCGGCTCCCCCTTCTCGATCTCCGCGAAGCGCGAGCCCAAGTAGACCCACCGATGTCGTCGCATCGTGCGCCCGGTCTTCAAGTTGCGGAGCAAGTCTTCGACGCGGTGGAAGTAGACCTCGCCGTCCTCTTTCCAGAGCGCGTAGAGGAAGAACCCATCGCCTTCGGGCGGAGTCACCTCGACCGGAGAGAGGCCCTGCTTGCGCTCCTCTTCGGTCGGCGCGGGATCCTTGGTCTCCCAACGCGCGTTGACTCCCCGCTCTGCACCCAGTGCGAGCAGCGCCGTATTCAAGAGGCTCGGCCTGACCTCCGTCACGAACAGGCTCTCGTGCGCCGAGCCGTGTGGACCGACGAGCAGGAACTCCAAGAGCTCTTCGCGAACGAGCACTCGCGCGGGGATCGAGCACATCCCGCGCGCGAGGTCGATCTCGATTCCGGCCTTGCCCAGCGCGTCCTTCAAGGCCGCCTGCGGATCGAGCTCCTCTTGGCCGGCAGCCGCCGGGCTCGCGACCATCGAGAGGAGGACTCCCGCCAGGCCGACGAGCAGAGTGATCGAGAGGAGAGCGGTGCGCTGCATCGACCGATGAACGCTGCGCCGCAGACCTGGTTCAGACGCGCTCGGAATTCTGGCCGAGGCCTCCACACGCTCTCCTAAAACCCGCCGACTCCGATGCGCTTCAGGTCGTCGGCTACGAGGTCACGCAGCGCCTCGGCGTACCTGCGGATCTCGTACTGAGCGTCGGGCTTCAGGCGTTGGTCGAAGAAGTGCAAGAGGCCCTGCAGCGAGACCGTCCAGTAAGCCTGGCTGTAGAGCGACTGCGGAAGGACCGTGCGCGCGATCTCTTTCGCGACGCCGCGATCGATCCGGTCCTCGTAGTTCGCAAAGGCCGTGCGGCACTCCGACAGCATCTGCTCGCGCTCACCGGCGTGGTCGAAGTTTTCGTCGAGGTCCACCGACGCCTGCTTGTTGCCGTGCGGTGGATTCGAGCGCATCACCTGGGGGACGTAGAACTCGGGCGTCCACTTCACGTAGCGTCCGGAGACCTCGTTCCACGAGCAGCCCTTGTCCGTGTCGTAGAGCACATCGAAGACGTCCACGCCGACGGTGTGACCTTCGACCTCGTAGGTGCGCCAGGTGCTTCCCACCTGGTACTTGAAGGCCTGGCGAAAGACGAACAGCGGCGCCTTCCAGTGGAAGGTGTAGAAGGAGTGCCGGTAGGGCGAAGTGTGGCCGTGCTCCCAGAGGAATCCGCACAGCTTTGAGTCGCGTTCGCCGAACTCGCTCTTCTCGTTCTCGTAGGAGATGCGCGCGGAATTCACGACCTTGAGCGCGTGGTCCTGCTGCATCTGATCGACGAGCGCGACGAAACCGATCTCGTCATCCAGGGTGTGAAGTGCGCCTTCGGGCGCGTTGATCTCAGCTACGGTCATCGAGGCTCTCCAGGTCTTCGTGCGTAATCAAAAGGTGCTCAGCCAGCAGGCGGTGCGGGTGGTGTTCGAGGCGCTTCGATTCCTGCGGGCACGCGGCCACGCCTCTCGATAACGACTCAGATTGCAGTTTACGCTTCGAGTGAGCCGGTTGATAGAAGCACGGCGGGCCGGAGCAGCAAGTCGCGCCAATTATCGGAGCCGGGTTCGAGTGGGATGAACGCGGGCTCTCTCGGGCGCGGGTCTGTACGCTAGCCGTCCACACAACGAGCTCTTCAACGTACTCGCCGAAGACCACTTCGGGGCCGCGAGTCACCTCCGCCTATACTCCTCACCCACGCCATGCCTCTGCTTCCGGCCCCACTCGCTCTCCACCCTCTCCCCGCTCGCTCGCCTCGCGCAGCCCGCCACCGAAGAGCGCTGCAGTGCGCGAGCCTGCTCCTCCTCGCGGTCCCTCTCGCCGGCTGCAGTGAGCCCAATCCGCCGAAGATCGTTCACCTGCTGGAGCTCGCGGCGAATCCGAGCACCGGCAAGTACACCGCGAGCGCGCCCAGCACCGCTCCCGCACTCCACGACGGCTCCGAGCTCGAGTGGACCGCGCTCCCCAGCCCGGAGCGCGAGGTCGGTCCGGAAGAGCTCGCCACCTTTCAGGAGTTCGCGAAAGCCTCGGAGTCTGGAGAGCTGAGCCTCGGCGCTTCGCCCGGCGCCTGGGCGACCGTGATTCCGATCGAGCCGAACACCGACTTCAAGATCACCGCGCAGGCCAGACTCGAAGGTCTGCTGCCCGGCCCCGGCTATCGCACGGCGCGCATTCTGATCGTCGACTTCAGCGCGAAGCCGGAGAGCCTCGAGCTCGAGTCCATGCTCGAAGTCGAACTCAACCGAACCTGGGGCGCATCGCTCGAAGGCGACCAGGTCACGCGGAACGCCGAGCTGATCTTTCGCACGCATCCCGAAGCGCACTCGCTCGGAGTGTTCTTGTTCCTCACCATGAACAAGAACTTCGAGGAAGCTCGCGTGACTTGGAGCAACGTCAAGCTCATGACCGCGCTGCCCGCGGACCATCTCCGCGCCGCGAACGAAGAGCCCGTGCGCACGGGCGACGCGTCCGAGCTCTCCGTCGGTGGCTTCATCATCGGCGAGACCTACCGCCCCGCCTTCGGACTCCTCGACGGTGACCAGGCCGAGATCGAGGTCACCCTTCCCGAGGGCGACTCGACCCTCGATCTGTGGATCGGCGTGCCGCCCTATGAGCTCACTCCCGAAGGCGCCTCGGCGAGCCTGGAGATTTCTGTCGTGCAGCCCGGAAAGGTCGTTCCGTTCCAGATCCAGGGCGAGGTCGAGAACGTCGCTGGCTCGCCGACCCGCTGGCGGTCGGTGCGCGCGAAGCTTCCAGAAGTGCTCGCGGGTGAGCCGATCAAGCTCCGGTTCACTGCCCAATGCTCTCCCGGTCCGGTCGTCCTGGCCGTCGCTAATCCGCGCATCGTTCCCGGCGAGCCCGAGCGCGTCGGCCCCAATGTCCTCCTGATCTCGCTCGACACCCTGCGCGCCGATCGACTCGGCGCTTACGGCGGCCCCGAGATCAACTCACCGAACATCGACGCGCTCGCCGCGGAGTCGCTCCTCTTCGAGAACGCCTGGTCGCCCGCGCCCTACACGTTGCCGTCTCACGTCAGCATCTTCTCCGGCCAGCTCCCGAGCGTTCACGGCGTGCAGCGCCCCGGCAACCGCATCGAGACGGCGCGCACGACTCTGATCGCGAACTACCTCGGCGAGCGCGGCTACACGACCGGCGCCTTCACCGGCGGCGGCTACGTGCACCCGAACTTCGGCTTTGCGAGCGGCTTCGAGAGCTACGGAACCATCGATCCCGTCTCCAATCTCGACAGCCTCGTGATCCACGACGTCGCGGCGACCAATCCGCTGCGCAGCCTGGAGCTGATCGGCGACAGCGACATCGAGTGCGTCGTGACCTGGCTCGAAGAGCACGCGGGTGAGTCCTTCCTGCTCTTCTTCCACTCCTACATCGCGCACCAGTTCGATCCCTCGCCGGAAGCTGCCGAGCTGCTCGGCGTGAAGCACCGCTTGCCGGAAGACCAACCGATCCTGCACCTCCTGTTCACGCACGCCAATCCAAACGAGGAACAGCGCGCGCGACTGCTCGAGCTCTACGACGCGAGCATTCGACAAGCGGACACGGCCATCGGGCGACTGATGGAAGCGCTGCGCGAGCTGGAGCTCCTCGAGGACACGATCATCGTGTTGACCTCGGACCACGGCAAGGAACTCGGCGAGCACGGGACGATCAATCACGGACACTCGCTGCACCGCGAGCTCGTGAACGTGCCGCTGTTCGTGCGCATCCCTGGCAACGCGCCCGAGCGCCGCACCGACCCGGCGTCGGGCGTCGACATCTTTCCGACCATCCTCGAGCTGCTCGACCTGCCGCTCCCCAACCTGACGCCGCTCCAGGGAGTCAGCCTGATCTCCCCTCCCAGCGAGCGACCGGTCTTCGCGGAAGTGGACAGCATTCACAGCGGCGTTGCGCTCCGCGAGGGCGACCTCAAGACGATCGTCATGATCTCGGACCACGACTGGGAGGCGGGCGGCGTCGAGAAGAGCTTCGACGTGGTGCGCGATCCGCTCGAGCTCTCGCCGCTCGAGTCGAGTGAGGAGCGGCGTGTCCGGGCGCTCGAGTTTGCGCGGGCGCTGCGCGCGCTGGGCGCGAGCCTGGGAGGCACCGACGGCGAGAGGCGTCCCCTGGATCCCGAGACCAAGGCGCAGCTCGAAGGACTCGGCTACACCATCGGCGCCGAGGACTAGTCGTCGGCGCCAATGGTGTAGCCGAGTGCGTCGAGCTCCGCTTCGAGGCTCGCTTGAATCTGGCGTGCGGCCGCGGAGAAACCGACGAGCTCCCCGGCTCGGTTCGTCAGCGCAAGCGCCTCCTTCGAACGCCCCGCCGCCAACGCGATGCGCGCACCTAGCTGGAACCGAAGCGCCGCCAGTCGCGCCGGCGGATCGACGTCGGTCTGACGATCCCGGTAGCCCAGGTAGGTGTTCCAGATGCGCTCGGGTATGTGCCCCTCGCGCCACTCGCCGAGCAGTTGATTCAGCGCGGACTCCGCGAGCTTCCACTTCCTCGCCTTCACCGCGACACGCAGAAGCCCGACCCGCGCACGCGTGGTGTACTCGACATCCGCGCGAGCCTCACCCCGCAACGCGCCGAGCCCAACCTCGAAGAGCTCACACGCCAACTCGGGATCGAAGGCCCGAGGCTCCAGCCCCTCGACGACCTCCGCCAACTGAATCAGCAGCCGACTCTCCATTCGCCACCACTCCCCTGCGGCGTTCAGGATCTCGCGCGGAGGTGTGCGTGCCGCGAGCTTGCCGAACAGCTGCAGCTCTTCGCGCCAGACGAACTCCACCTTCGCCGTCTCCTTGCCGCGCAGTCGATAGGCGAGCCAGTCATCCGCTGCGTCCATGGAGCGCTCGAAGACTTTGCTCAGGAGCTCGTCGGGGTAGTCTCTGAAATTCGCGAGCGCGATCAGGAGCTCGATCCGAACCATCTCGCGAAGCTCACCCTCCAGCGCCGCCAAGTTCGAGTCGCCTCCGCCCTCAAATTTGCGCAGCAGCATCAAGAGCGCGGGCCGTCCCATGCGTCCGAGGCGACCGAGCCCTTCGATCGCCGCCGTCATCGTTCGGACATCGAGCCCGAACAGCGCGGTTCGATTCAGGTAGTCGCGCACCTCGGCGGTCTTGCCCGAGGCCGCGAGTTGGACCACCGCGCCGCGGCGAATCTCCGGCCGCAGGCCTTCATCCAGTGCGGCTTCGGAGAGCCAGAAGCGCGCTCCCCCCGACTCGGACTCGGCCAGAGCACTCATCATTCGGAAGGAGAGCCCCCAGGTCGCGGTGGGCAGGAGCTCGAGCAAGACCTCACTCGCGCGAACGTCTCCGTGCGGGGCGAGCGCCATCGCCATGTGCGAGCGAGTCAGCTCACCGGTCGGCGCTTCGAGGAGCTCGGGCAGCGTCGCGAGCAACTCCGGTGAACCGCCGAGCAGACCGATCGCCGCTTCGCTGATGTGTTCGGAGACTCCGCCCACTCGGCCGAGGACGCTCAGGACGAGTCGCCGAGTCTCGTCGGCGTCCTCCCGCTTGGAGACCCGACTGAAAGCGCGGAGCGCGCCGGCCGCGCGGCGCTCCGCAGCGGAGGGTCCCCCGCACTCGCCTTCCAGAGCCAGCTGAACCTCGCTCTCCACCCAACCCTCGAACAGGGTCGCGATCTCTTCGTCGCCGCCGAACCAAATCAGGAGGTCGAAGACTGCATCGCGCTGCCTTCCGCCTTGCTCGCCCAGCTCGATGAACACTTCGCGAAAGGGAACGAGCGGCTCGCCGCGCGGCAGCTCGCGCAAGAGCAGGAAGCGCGTCCGCTCATTGAACTTCGGCCAGGCTGCGGCGAGCGCCTCGATCCAGGGCTCGATCGTCAGCGCATCCGAGAGCCACTCGAACGCGACCTTGCGCTCCTGTTCCGTTCCGCTCTCGAGGATCTCCGACAACAGCTCGGCCGAAGTGACATCGCCGACCGATGTCGCGCGCCCCAGCGCGATCATGCAGGCCGTTCGAATGTCGACGTTGCCCGACTCCAGGAACCCGAGCGCGAGCTCCCGATCCCAGCTCCTCAGGCGTTCCGATGCGAAGCGCAGCAGGCTGAGCTGTGCGGCGATCGTCAGCTCCGTCTTCCCGACGAGGCTCATCACCGCCTCCGGCCCGAGCGCACTCATCGCGACGCGCATCAGGTCGTCCTTGCGAGCGCCCGAGTCCTCCCCGAGCCGCTCGCAGTCGAGCACCGCATTCGGCCAGCGCTCCGATTGCCCGCGGTCCACTGCGATCCACAGCTCGACCAAGCTCGCCGCCGAGTCCTCGGGCAGCGTGCGGGCCGTCTCCTCGACCAGGCTCCGCGCGGTGCGCTGCTCCAGCTCGCTGCTGAACCAGCCATCCAGCAGCGCATCGAGCTCGCTGCGGTCCGACGCATCCCGGCAGAGCGCGAGCGCGCTGACGAGTGCACGCCGGCCGTGCGAGACGCGCTCGCCGATGCGCAGCACCTCCACTCCGTCGCCTGTGCTGAGCCGCAGCCTTCGAGACCAGTCGAGCGCGCGCACGAGCTCGTCCAGCTCGCCCTCGACGATCAGTCGCTCGAGCAAGCGCGTCGCCTGCGCATCGCCGACCTGACCGAAGAGAGCGGAGCGCGCGTCCTCGCGAACACGCTCGTCGAGATCGAGAGCCAGCTCGCCGAGGTGAGCCGAGTCTCCGCTACAGCGACCGAGGAACCGCGCGAATGCCGCTCGAACTTCGGGCAGCCGCGCGCGCGCCAACGTCTCCTGGAGCTCGGCGGTCAGCGAGAGCTGCGCGCCCGAGTTCGACAGCGCATCGAGGGCCGCCGCCTTCACGCTCGGATGCTCGCTCTCCAGGCTCGAGATGCAGGCCCGCTCGAGCTCCGTCGTCAACGGCAAGACTCGCCGCGCCAGTGCCGCCAGTCCGCGCTCTCTCTCGCGCCAGTCCTCCGAAGCGAGCGCGGCGCTCAGCGGCTCGCGCCCCTCCGCTTCGTTCAGAGCCCAACGCCGGACCTTCCACTCGTGCTCGTGCGCGTCCGGGCTGTCCGACTGAAGGACCGGCAAGAGGAACGCGACGACTGCGAGCGCGAGCGTCATTCGAGTCGACGCTGCGCGGCGGGCAGGAAGTCGACGAGGTCGGAGGCGAGCAGGCTGCGCGGGCCGAGTTCGCGCGCGCCGAGGTCACCGGCCAAGCCATGGACATGGACGGCGGAGCAGACCGCATCGAACACCGTGAAGTCACCGGACTCCGGAGTGACGCAGGCCAGGTAGGCGCCGAGGATTCCGGACAAGACGTCGCCGGAGCCAGCCGTCGCCATCCCGGGATTGCCCGTGTCGTTGAGGTACACGCGCTCGCCGTCGGTGACCACGGTGCCGGCGCCTTTGAGAACGCAGGTCGCCTCGCTGCGCTGGGCCAGCTCCTTCGCGAATTCGACGCGTCCCGCCTCGTCGGTGGGAACGGCGCGTCCCAGGAGGCCGCGTGCTTCGCCCGCATGTGGTGTGAGGATCACCGAGCCGCCAACGCCCGCGAAGCGCTCGGGTTCACCGGCCAGGAGATTGAGCGCGTCGGCGTCGAAGACCTGCGGTCCCGCGAACCGATCCTCCAGGCAGGCCGAGACCAGCTCGGCGGCGCGCTTGGTCGTTCCGATGCCGGAGCCGATCACGCGCGAGTGGAAGGCCGGGGCGGGCGGCGAAGCGGGCAGAGCTTCGAGCCCTCCGCGCGCGCCGTCGAGCTGAACCATGACCGTCTCGGGAGAAGCCGCCGGCACGACGTTCATCATCTCGCCATCGAGGAGAGCGAGAGTCACTCGGCCCGCGCCCGCTCTGTAAGCGGCGCGAACGACCAAGATCGCGGCGCCCGGCATCTCGCGCGAGCCGCAGAGACACAAGACGCGCCCGGCCGTTCCTTTGTGAGCGTCACGCGGAAGGTCCGGGGGGAGCTTTGGACGGGACCCGGATGCCATGGGCTGAATCTTAGCAGTCGGCGGCGGAATCGCTGCGCGTCATGGAGAACGGATTTGCATGCGAGCGAGTGCTCGGACGCGGCGCAGCTCTCCGCAGCCGAGCTAGACCAGGACCTCTTCGTGCCCGACCTCGAGGCCGGCGAAGTTCTTCACGATCGGATTGCGCCAGCGCTCGAGCTGCTCCAGCTCTTCGCCACTCGCCATGCCGAGCTTCTCGATCAGACCGATGATCAGGCGGTGCATCCCGCGCAGTCCACCGTCGTCCATCTTGACGGCCAGCGCGCGCCCGCCATCGATCTCGCCGATCACGTAGACCGCTTCCGCGCCGACCTTCGGGAACAGGCGTCCCTTCGTCGCGCGCGAGATGTCGGTGTCGATGCGTCCCGCGGTGCCCGCGACGAGCTCGGGATGAGCGGCGACGGAGTCCTGCAGGACGCGGCACCAATTCGCTCGATCGGAGTCGAGCTTGTCGGGGTTCGTCAGCCGCGCGAAACCGAGCGCGAGGTTGTCGAGCGGCATGCGGAAGGTCGGTGCGCTGCAGCCATCGATGGCGACGACCAGCTCGTCGGCGCTCAGTCCGCACATCTCGGTGACCGCCTTGCGGACTCGGCTCTGCACCTGGCTGGCCACGTCGAGGTAGCTCGCCGGCTCCTCCTCGAAGAAGCGCGACAGGGTCAGGAAGCCCGCGTGCTTGCCCGAGCAGTTGTTGTGCAGGCTCGTCGGCTTCTCGTCGGCGCGCAGCATGCGCCAGCGCGTGTCGCGATCGCCGGGAACTTGGGCGCCGCAGCGCAGGTGCTCCTCGCCGAGGTCCAGTCGCTCGAGCATCGCGCGCACGATGTCGGTGTGGCACGGCTCGGCGTTGTGAGAGGAGATGGCCAGCGCCGTCTGCTGGGGCCCGAAGCTGTAGCGATCGGCAGCGCCCGTCTCGAAGAGCGGCAGCGCCTGCAGGGCCTTCACCGTGCTGCGCGCGAAGATGGGGCTCTCGAACGCCCCCGCTCCCTCGATGACGCCGCCGTCCGGATCCACGAGCACCCAGGCGCCACGGTGGACGGACTCGACCTCGGCTCCCCGCCAGACTCGCACCAAGATCGGATTGTCGGGATAGCCCGAGTCGGTGCCAGCGTGGTTGTCAGTGTCGGGCATAGGGAAGGTGCGGAGCGGCGGACGGAGTCGGATCCCGGTCAGGAGGAGGCGAGCGGATCCAAATCGGCCGCACATTCTATCACCGCTCTCGTCCCCCGAGGGGGAAGCATGGGGCGGAGGGTCTGGGTCCACTTCGAGAGCCTCCAAGTCCACGCGAGGTGCAGGTTCCCGCGCCTCCTCGGTTTACACTCTGTCGCTGATGTCCGGCCGCAATCCCATTCCCGAGAGCACCGTCAGCCAGAGCACCGTCCTCGGCTGGCTCCTGCCCCCGCTCTTCCTCGGCGCCATCGGCCTGGCCGTCTGGTTGATCTTCAACTCGACCACCAACTACTTCGCCTGGGGCGCCGGCTTCCTCGTCGCGCTCAGCCTGCTCTGGGTGCTGATCTCGACCGTCTTCCCCCGCGGCCCGGCCGAGCGCATCTGCCCCGCGTGCGGAGGCGACACTCTCGTCCGCGCGGACACCGACACGACCACCGGCCTCGTCTGCAAATCCTGCCTGTGGAAAGACGACCAGCAGAGCTCTTTCCTGCTTGCGGAAGAGGAGGAGGAGCCTATCGAGACCACCGTGCTCGAACGCCGCCGCAAGAAGACCTTGCCGGTCATCATTCGCCCATGGACTGGTCCGACCGAGGTCACTAGTCGAGACTCCACAGACGCGCAGCCCGCTCCCCCCGACCAACCCCAAGATCCATCATGAGCCCCGAACCCGAAATGATCGACGTCCGCCTGGGACGCATCGTGATTCAGGATGGCCTCTCCCATCAGTACATCTACATCAACGAGCCCGACGGCAAGCGCGGCTTCCCGATCGTGATCGGCAACACCGAGGCCGATGAGATCAGCCGAGTCGTTCACAAGGAGGAGCCCCCGCGCCCCCTGACCCACAAGCTCTGCTACGACACCATCCTGGCCCTCGGAGCCAAGATCTCGCGCATCGACATCGTCGATCTCACCGACAACACCTTCTTCGCCAAGCTCATCCTCCAAGACGAGTCCGGCAACACCGTCGCTTCCGTAGACGCCCGCCCCAGCGACGCCATCGCTCTCGGCATGCGCTCCGCCTGCCCCATCCGAGTTGCCAAACACGTCCTTGAACAGGCCGCCGTTGACGACGAAGCGCCCCCCGAAGAGTAGACTGTTCGCACGATTCGGCGCCGCGCGCCGAATCCGTTCCCAGAGCGGAGGCGTGGCAGAGTGGCTGAATGCACCGGTTTTGAAAACCGACAGGCCGCAAGGTCTCGGGGGTTCGAATCCTCCCGCCTCCGCCATTTACTTTGGGGCGCGCTGAGTCGCGTGGAGTCGCAAGGCGTTGTGAAGTAGTCGCTTGCAGGTTCAGTCATGCTTCGGATCTGCGCAGAGCCAGCGGGGAACTCCGCCGCAACCACTCGCACCGAACCGCTCTGTTGTGTACTGAATCCGCATACACCAGCGCATACAACGCCGAAGTCTTGCCACAGTTGCTCAGTCGTCGCTGCGTCCATCGGCCCTACTTCGAGTAGTACCCCGTGATGGAAGTGACGCCGAAGAGATTCATGGCAACTGAGGAAGAGTAGTTCTGGATTACAACATCCGCTCCAGGCCGGAACGCGAGACCAACGGCGCCAAGAGCTGTCCCCTGGAAGCTGAGGAGTCGATGCTTGTGAGTCTCTTGCGTTCCCACTCGCTCCACGAGCCGTGCTTCATTGCCGTCCAACATCTGATAGGAGGTCAATATGAACCACTTATCACTCGGAACGGTAAAGAGAACCTGCTCCGCGCCGGGTAAAATCGGAAGGGTAGACGTGGGACTCAGGCCGAATTCGGCTTCCGCGGACCAATTTATAATTTGGCTTGGTCGAGGCGGCCACGGGACTCGAGCTAGCTCCGATTGGGCCACCAGTTGAAAGTCCGAGAATCCGACAAGGAGTACGCTGGCAGCAAGAGCTACAACGGCGGATGTGAGTGTTCTGCTTCTCATAAGGGGTCCTTCCTCTGTGATCGCGGTTGAGTGCCAACTCTAAACCTTCCGGGCACTTCAGGGAGTGCAGCTTCGCTGTCCAGGACGAGAAGGTTCACGCGCCGTCCCTTGCCGCCCCAGGCTTAGCTTGACCTTGAGTGCCTGGCAGTAAGTCGATGCCTCGTTCCTCTAGAACGTCAATCCCGAGGCGGACGTAGTACTTCACCGAGAGTTCAAAGGTGCTGTGCCTCATCAGGGTTTGATGGACCGCTGGAGTCACTCCAGCGAGAGCAAGCCGAGTCCCGTAGGTCACTCGAAGCCCGTGGAGGTCCGCCACTTCCCCCCTAGCGTTTAGCAGTTCGATTCCGGCGGCCTCAAAGTCCTTCCTTCGAGTCGCATTCGAGACAGGGTGTGGAAACACGGGAGCCATCGGCAGGGCCGTTAGCGGGCGAACTCTCAATAGCTCAGCCACAAGCTCTGCATGCAACGGGAGTCGATCTACTCGACGCCGTGCTTTACCGCCCCGAATCGTCAAGACCCGAGCGTCGAAGTCTAGGTCACGCCACCGGAGGCGTTTCATGTCCCCCATCCTCAATCCAGCCAGGAGAGGGAACAGATACCAAAGAGGCCGCAACGGAGCCCCATTCGATTGTTCACGTGCTCGCTCGAGGAGAGAAGTCACTTCCTCGTCAGTGAGTGCACGCCGGACGTACCGCCGATCTACCGTCTCGTTTCGCTTCTGAACTACCCGAAGGGGGTTTGATTGCAGTCGCCCCATTCGAACACACCAGCCGAGAAAGGACCGCGCGCACTCCAGCTTTAGATTGACGGTGCGCGCACTCTTGCCGCGTTCCGAAAGAGCCGAGAGCAAGAGGTCCACTTTGTCGGGCTGGAAGTCAGAAAGTTTCGCGATGCCTAGCTCTTCGAGCATCCAGTTCAGGTGCCGTGTTTTCTCGCGCAAGCCCGAAGACGCCTCCTTGTCCTTGCAGATAGCTAGGTAGTCGTTCAGGTGCTCCCGCGCCGACTTTGCTGCCTCTTCGCGGTAACGCTCCTGTAGAGGATCTACGGCGCCTGAGAGAATCAGGCGAACCTCGCGCTCCTTCTCAGCGAGGATCTGCGCGGCGGCGCGCTTGTCGGAGGTTCCCGAACTCTCCGTCCGACGCTTCCCCGTAGCATCGCGCCAAATTATCGAGTAGTTCCGCAGCGGTTTCCCGTCGCGCCCTTTCCGCTTGTAGATGGACCCCATGCTTACCTCTTCCTCTTTGGTTTCTGCTTGGGACGAAGCGCCACCTCGAGCCCCAAGTAGTCGGCGATCAACTCGATGTTGTCGATGCTCATCCGATTCTCTCCGTGAACGAGGCGCGAGAGCTGAGACTGAGCAACGCCGGAACCCTTGGCGATTTCATACCTCGTCTGCCCGCTCTCTTGGATGGCGACGATCAGTTGCTCGACTAAGGGATCCACGAGCGAATGATACGTTCATACTTGTGAGTGTGCAACCCCATCCGAAGCTTCCTGAACTGGGCATCTCCGCCCTCACTGGTTGAGAACGAACCACCTCGTAGGCTTGCCGCCCTTGGGGCCAGCAGCGCGCGCCTCCCACCTCCCTAAGCCAGCGTCCACCAATCGGTCCAGGGCAGCCTCGGCATCGCTAGCTTTCGCATAGAGCTTCTGATTGGTTCTTTGCAGATCCCTCGAACTGATAGTCCCTCCCTTTGTTCGAACCCGCTCAACAAGCCGTCGGTTCACGCATTCGGACTCTGACTCGGAGAGCAGTCGATAGACGCGCCGAGCTTCTCCCCCACACCACTGAGCGAGACCGATTCCCGCCCCAACGCTAGCCTCATCGACCCGAAGGGGATCTTCGAGCGTGCTGTCCGATGCGGCCACACGGACACAGTGAACGACAAGCGCAAGTCGCGCCGCGTATGCCTCCAACTTGCTCTCTGCGGCGGCGAGGTCTCCGTCAAGTTCGGCCTGCGCAATCGCGTGCTCGTTGTAGAACCGAATCCAAAGCTGCTGCCCGGCATCGGTTAGAGGCAGCCCAAGAGGTTCCGGGTCTCCCTCAGAGTTCGACGAGGGTTCCAGCTCCAGGAGTCCGTTAAAGAGTCCCTCAACAGCGAGCAGAGTCGCTTGATTCGGCTCCTTCTCACTCCATGACCTCACTTGGCGCGGAGGGCTCGCGAACAGGAAGCGAGCTGCAAGCCCACTTTCTCGATGCTCTGGAGAAAGAGCGCGAGCAAGAGTCTGGAGTTGAATGCCCCCTGTCACACAAACCACCGGGTCGATGAGGAAGAGCGGTTCTTTTGCGCTCCGATCAACAGAGAAAGACCGACCACCATGGAGCTCCAGGTACTTCGCAACGTCCCCGCCCTTAGAGGACTTGTACTCATCAAAGCTCCGAAACCACCCGGCCAGTTCGTCGCGGTGCAGCAGAAGGCCCCGTGAGTGCTCTTGAAGGAGCCGGGCCAATCCTTCTACGGTCGTGTCATTGGTACAGCATCGAAACGCTTTGGGCGCTATCGGCGCTGGCTCAAGTTTGCCGCGCCCCTTCGGGTCCAGCTTGCTCGCCTCGTACTCTGCGAGTGCCGCCTTGTACTCAAGAACTGCGCGCCCGTGCATCTGCATCGAGTCCCTTTGTCTCCGCGACAATGGGCGCAGCGCCCAGTCGAGGGCGGGAGATTTCGCGGTCCCCGAGTCTCCGATGATTACCGTCCAGATGACCGCAGGTTCAGACCACGAAGGTCGCAGAAGGATTCTTCGACTGTTGCCGATAGCAGCTCCCAGAGCAGACAGAAGGGGCAAAGCGATGAAGGCCGGGGCGCAGCTAATCGCCTCCGCTCCTTCCGCCACGTAGGCCCGAAGCGGTACTGGTAGATACTCGAGCGGGAACGGAACGAAGCCCGTAGGCTCGCGCTCGGGACTGACTTCCAGCGGAGCCGCCTCAATCAGATGCGAAACTCGGCGCTCAACCTCTCGCGGGTCTCCGACCATTTCAAGAACGTCCGCCAGGTCGCCGCCGGTGGGCAGGTCACCCCACTCATCAGCGAGCCGCACGACACGAACCCAAGTCGCGCCCGCAGCTAGCGCAAGCTCCGCGACCTCCGCCGCGTAGCCATCTCCAGGCTCGTCATTATCGGGAAGAACCACCACCTCTCGCCCGGCGAGCGGAGACCAGTCAGTTTTCTTAGCCGCAGCGGCACCATTTGCGGAGGTCGTCGCCGAGAAGCCGCACTCGAGCGCCGCGTCTGCGCACTTCTCGCCTTCACAGACAAGGACTCGAGTTGACTCAAGAATCGCGGGCAGCCGGTACAACGGGCGAGGCTCTGGGAGACCTCTGTGATTCCATTCGGCGCCATGCTTCGACAGAGGGCGGTAGGTCTTCTTTCCCCCCGGCAGATTCCAGCGGGCTATCAGCCCGACGAGTTCGCCAGCGCCGTCGTGATAGGGCCACACTTGAGAGCTGGGTCCCCTTCGCCGCTCCAACTCCGCGAGCGCCAATTCGGCGTTCCGGTGACACCCTCCCGACGGTGTGACAGTGACAGAACCGGAGTGCTTGCCATTCCGGGAAGGGGTATTGTCACCAGTCACCCCGTCAGAGGAGCGCAGATCCCCCATCTCGAGCCCCAATCTCGCCGCTACCTCAGACGCATCACAACCTGCGTGGCAATAGAGTAGGGCTTTCCCGTCGTCGCCTAGGCCAATGCTCAGCGAAGGCTCTCGGTCGTCGTGCGCGGGGCAGCGAGCGACCCAACCATCCCCGGAACGTCTGGGACTCTTTCCAAGGCTGGTGAGAGCGTCGAGAACAATCGCTACTGGCTCCACGGCGTACCTCCCTCGATTCCCGTGCTCGGCTGCTGAGCGAGCACCCATGCCGCAGCGGGGCGCCCGCTCCGTGTCTTGCGCCTCATGCCCGAATCAACAATGAGCTTGAGCTTCACAAGCTCGCCGCGCCGAGGCGTGTAGGTCTGTGCCAGGATTCCGAGAGCTTCCTCGCCTTCGTCGTCGGTCACCCCACGGCATCCAGCTTCTCTGATTAGGTCCAGGATCTGCTCCCGCAGATTCGGAGCACGACCGGCGATTCGAGCTGCTGCAACTTCTGATGTTCCTTGCGGTGCGCTGTGGTGGGCAGGAGGAGGCAGGATGGGCCATCTCATCGTTTCACCGCCTTCCTAACCTGCTCACCTGAGCCTGGCTGCGTCGGGCATCCCAGGTTTACCCAAGCCGCCAACTCGACGTAGACGTAGCGCACGGACCTTCCAACCCGGCGGCAAGGAATCGCGTTGCAGCGCGTCAAAGACCAGAGCCGTCGGGCTCCAATTGCGAGGAGCGAAGAAGCTTCCTTGGCGGTAACGAGCAAGGGCCGTTCGCCGTCGGAAGCCAGTTGATCTGCGGCTGCGGAGCGAGGCTCACGGCGGCCGGAACTTGCCGATTCATAGTGATTCATGTCGTGATTGCGGGTTTGGAAAAACGGTTGGAAGCCCCCCGTAGTTCCTGCCTCGTTTCACGAGCGTTGCAGTCCACCAGACCCCAATCGCGGTTCTGGCCACTCCGAGCCGTACAAATTGGGCATCCCGCGTTGCGCGTTTCGTTGCGCAACGACGACTGTCCACCGGACACCCCCCACCCTGCCAAAGGTGAATTCCCCGCGTGCCCCAGCTCACCGAGGCACGGATTGAACTCGGGCCTCAGCCCCCCCTACAAACTCGGGCGCGTGCCTTTTGGGCAGTCCCTTCCCGACCCAGGCGAGTCCGGGAAAAACTCAGGGCCTGTTTCAGTCTTCTCCGCCCCAACCCGAATCGTTCTCGTACTCGTCCGCCTTCGTACTCTCGGGCCCCTCGTCGTATGCAGAATCACCGACGCTTTCGACGTGAATAGAGCCGTCCTTACCTCGGTTTACAACACCTCGCTTCGGCTCGTTGGTGACCATTTTTTGCACCGTCTGATAGGCCTCGTAACGCGAAAGCGTCGCGCCACTCAGCCCGACGGCCTTCGCAATTCTTGCTGTGGACCAGTCAGGATTCTCGGCCCGAAGTTGAAGCGCGCGAGCTTTCTTTCGGGCAACATCCTCCTTTGAATCCGAAGGCGCCTTTGTGGCGGGTGCCGAACTCTTTGGGGGCTCCGGGACTTCGCTAGCAATGCTCTCCTGGTCAGGGCTAGGACGAAGTCCACCCGCTCCGTCAATGGCAACTTTGTCTCCGGCAGCCCTCAGCATTGGACAAAGTGTATCCAGCTCTGCTTGCAGGCCCGTGCCGCCCCAAAATTGCCGCCACCGTTCTGTCTCATTCCCGTCGGAATCGACTTGGGTGGAGTCCAAATCGAGCAAGCCCATCACTCTCGCAATTCGCTCTCTTAGAAGTGCGTCAACGTGAGGCAAAACGAAGGGTAATAGGTCGCTCTTGAGCTCCTTCTCGTACAGATCGACAATTCCGTCATACAGGTCTTCTCTGACGATCTGTTCATAGCCCCCCGTATGCGGTTCAAAGCCGTCCTCCACGAGTCTCAATCTCTCCCGGTCAACCGAGAGCCACTCGGTCTTAATCATCCCGAGTATGTGCGCGAAGTCGTTGAGCGCGGCACGAATCGTCGCGGGGTCAAAATGTGCTGGCCCCAAACCCCGAGGAAAACTCGGCTCCATACTGTCACCTGTCTGTATGCAAGGCCGAATCAGGCGCAACCGAGGACAGGTGAGAACTCGGTCGCGACTGACCCGACGCCGGGAGCTACCCGACTACCGTCTGCGTTCGGAAAAGTTCACGCATAGTAACTATGCAAGCGCACACACGAAACCGACGCGCTTTCCAAGCGCATCACCAGGACTGAGCGTGAAGAGCAGGCCATAATGCGACCTGTTCACTAGCGGCGCAGGCCGCCCAAACCCTTGATTTGCCCTGGACTGTACGCAGGGCTCGCGAGGAACTACCCTCTTTCGCCCATGAATTCCGAGGAGAACACACCCGTGCCTTCCATCCAACCGGAGCAGGACGGAGATTCAAACCGTCCCCGCAAGAAGTACGTTGATCGTCAGAAGGCCCTGAAGCAACTCGAGGAGCTTCGGCCCGGTCGTCTGGCACTCTCCATCTTCAATCTCGACCGACAGAGTCACCCACCGATTCCGGGCTTAGCCACTCAGTTTCAGGCTGACCTCAAGGAGCCACTGTTTAGAGTCCTCAAGGAATCCTTCGCGAGCGAAAACTATCAGGGCATTGACCTGTATCTCTACACGCGCGGCGGCGACACGAATGCCGTGTGGCCCGTTGTGAATTTGCTGCGGGAGTTCGATAAAGATTTCGAGGTTCTAGTTCCCTTCCGCTGCCACAGCAGCGGGACGCTGGTTGCTCTTGGTGCGAAGCAAGTCGTCATGGGTAAGCTTGCCGAACTCAGCCCCATCGACCCCACCTGCGGCAATCGCTTCAATCCCATCGACTCCGCAGATCCGAACAAGCCGCTCGGAATTAGCGTCGAAGATGTCAGGTCGTATAGAGATTTCGTGCTGGAGCAACTCTCACTTAGCGAAGCGGCCTCCAAAGAGAAGCCCGAGAATTGGAGAGCGCATGTTGTTCCGCTCATCGAAAAACTTACGGACCAAGTTCACCCGCTAGCACTAGGAAACGTCCATCGAGTCGTTCACCTCATCGAGCAACTAGCGGGTCGCTTGCTCGACTTCCACTCGCGGGAAGGGGAAAACCCTGACGAAATTGTCCAGAACCTCACCACAGGTTTCTTCTCGCACACTCACATGCTTGATCGACACGAAGCGAAAACAATCCTTGGCGACCGGGTTGTCTTCGCGGACGATAAGCTCGACGGAGTGATGGATGAGGTCCTCGGGTGCTACAAGCAGAGCTTCCGCATTTGGGAGACGTTTTTCTGGGTCGAACAGCTAGGGGACAGCTTGGCGGAAACGCTAAACTTGGTGGGAGGGGTAGTCGAAAGTAGGCATTGGTCCTACCTCAACCGCACTACCATCCGTATGACTCAGGCGTCACAAGTCCCCCAAGGGGTCAACATCCAGGTTCCCCCTGGGCAGCCGATGCCCCTAATTCCCGGATTACCCCGAGCAAGACAGTCCGAGGTGGTATCACAGGGGTGGGCCCGGAACGCGCGTCCCACAGGAGTGACAGTATGACTGGCAGATTGATATACGAAGAGGTCTCGTTCTCGACCGCCGAGATTGCAGAAAGCCAGTTCGTGGGTGAGTCACGCCCTTCGCTGGTTCAGGCTTTCATAGACGAGAGCCCCGTCCCTCTCACGCCCGGGTGCTACCGCGTCATCGACGGTGAACTGTTCGAGGTCGTTGATGACGATGCGATTTCAACGGCTGACGACCCGAGAACACAGCAGGTGTGACCAATGCAATTGGGCGCCAGCCGAGGCGCATGCATGCAAGAACAGCGTTAATTGATACGGCGGCGGCAATCGCCTTTCACAAGCCCTCAGATCAGTTTCACAAAGAAGCCGTACAGTTCTTCTTGCACGACCGGCCTAGAAACTGGAGATGGTTCTGTTTGAAGGTCACCACTCACGAGACCTATACGAGGACGAGATACAACTGCAATCTCGAGCTTGCGCTGCAAAGCTACGACTTCCTCAGAACACTTCCGTTTAGTCTGCTAGATTTCAACGAAGAGGACGAGAGTGAAGCCCGTTCGCTGATCGAGGAGCGCGCGGATCAGAAGTACAGCTTTCACGACGCGCTTTGTGCCATCGTGATGAAGAGAGTCGGAATCCCGAACATCTTCACATTCGACAAGCACTTCTGGACGATGGACCTCGGATTCACCGTGTTCCCAGGCCCAACGAAAATCAGGCAGCCCCTCTGACCTGAGGACGTCACTGGCACCGCCTGACGAGCCTAGCTTCTCCGAGAAGTCGAGCCACCTCGGTTCGATGCGCTTGAGTCAGCTCCGACCTTTCGCCGTGCTTGAGAGCGTTCATTCGGCTCTTGCTCTTCCCCTCCACAGTCCTCGGGCCCGTGGAGTATCGCCACGGTTCCACCACATTGACCGATGCTCGGAGCGCCGAGAGCCCCTCCAGCGTCAGGTTGTACTGCCTCTTCTGCATCTTCGAATCCTTGTTCGTTTGATCCGTTCTTGGTTTGGCGAAGTTCATCTGAAACGACGATCTGATTTTGGGCGATATTTGCCTGACCAATCGAGGTCTTGGCCCCTCTTGCGGGGAAAGGGCGTCGGTACTCGGCAAGCGCGAGCATCAATCGGCGGAAGGTATTGCTCGCCCTATCCGCGTATTCGTTAAGGACGCGGATTGAAATGAGCTCCTGCTGGCTGTTCGCGAGTTCCGACAGGTGCAAGACCCTCGAGTGGGCCATCAATGCTTGGACAACTAGCATCTCTTCAAGCGGATCTTTGGGACCGACCTTCTCGAGAAGTGCATCGACGTAGGTGTGGGAGCTTTCCGCGAGGTCCATGCCCTTCACAGCTCCAGAGACTCCCGCGTCGAGAGCACGCGCGTAGACGGCGCTCGCGAGGATCCTGGAATGAACCTGGCACGCAACGGCGGAGTCGGTTGCGGGGTTCCCGTTCACCTTCACTACTGGCTGCCTTCTCGTATTCTTCTTCTTGCTCAACTCGTCCTCACAATCTTCTCGAAGCTCATGCTGCTCGAGAGCGCATACACCAGCGCATACAACACCCCCGAAGCAGCGAAATAATCGCCCCTTAGGGCACAAAAACACGGACGCTCTTGCGGTTTTGAAAACCGACAGGCCGCAAGGTCTCGGGGGTTCGAATCCTCCCGCCTCCGCCATTTACTTTGGGGGAGAGCTGAGACGTTGATCGGAGCTGGGTCGTCGATTGGAGCCAGGGACCGGCAGGTTTAAGTTATGGCGTCGAGCCTCGCAGCGGGTCTTGGTTAGAGGGTAAGGGGTCAGAGTGCGCACGAAGTAGAAGATGATGGGTGTGGAGCACGCGTGGGGCTCCGGGCTTCTGGCATGCCTCCCTCATCCAGGAGGGCGAAGCCTCGAGGGAAACGTCTGCGCTCCGCAGAGCAGCATGCACCCTTCGATGCCTCATCGCGGTGCATTAGCGGTGATGTAGGGCACGTCTTCCGGGCGACCGAGTAATTTCAGAGTGGACCATAGCGAAGATATCTGAGCTGAATTCGGCGGAAGGGTCTCGATAGCTCGTCGGATGCCTTCCGCGACTTCGGCGGTCGTTTTCTGCGAGGGCAGCATCCAGGTCACTGGCCTGCGCTTCAGCGCGGAGCTGGCGGCCGCTTGGATTTGATAAGCCAATTTCGTCGATTCCTCGGTGGCTTCATTGCCTTCTCGTAGGCTCCGGGCGAAGTCGAAGATCGTCATGACCAGTCCGTAGCTGCGCGGATCGTCGAGATCTTGCAACGCTCCAAGGGCCATCTCCCTCGTTCGTGCTTTGATGGTCGGGTCCAAGACATCCTTGCCGAGGATGGCGCCCTTCAATTCACCCAGCCCGAGGTCGCTTCCCGTGGAGAGGAGCCCGGTAAGGGCCGCCTGACCCAACTCCCGATCGCCACCCTCGCTCTTGGCGCGATCGATCCAATCAACGAGAACCGGGACCGCAGATTCGTCATGTAGGCGCTTCACTCCCTCGATCGCGCCCGGAACTCCGTTGATAAATGCGCTGATTACGGCCTCCGCTCCTTCGTAGCCGCCCGACCTCGCGAGGACCTCAAAACACTTCCCGGAGACTGCGAGAGGAGTCTCACGCTGACTGGCGAGTTCTTCCAATCTCCGGACAGAGATACCCCCTCCCAGCTCTTCGACTGAGTCCAGAGCAAGTTCGAGTACCGGGTCCATGGTCACGCGCCCCGTCTCATCAACGGCATTGTCGAGCAGTGTGCCCGCGATCTCGGACATCGCCCCGGCGGCGTCCAATTCGTTGAAGCCCGACGCAACCTTCGCGGCTCGGATTGCGGCGATTTGTTCAGCACTCCCCGACTCCGAGGGGGCGCTGGCCAACTGCACTAGCCACTCCAAGTCACCCTTCTGTTTGCCCCGTGCGTAGGCCGTACCCAGGATCAACCACTTGCGCATGGGATCGATCTTACCGCTGTCAGGGTCGTCGCGGCATTGATCGTAGGCGGCGCGCAGCTCAGCGGCTGTAAGCCCCACGCGACGAACAATTATTTTAAGGGTACTTATGGTCCACCCCTCACCGCGAATAATCGACGGATCCAAAAGCTCCTCTGCAAGGAGGGGGCGCCCGTCAATAGCTTTCCAAAATTCCGCAAAAGCGTCCTTCGTCGCGGCGGCAGGCTCGGAGTCAGTATCAGAATCGAGAGCAACGGCCGAATTGGTAGTTGTACGGGATTGCCCGTCTGCCGTTCTTGCCTCGAGCTTGCTTGCAGATTTCAAGGAAGCTTCTCCCCGATTCTGCAAATCCGCCGCGACAGATTCGCTCTCGCGGTTGTTCGTGGATTGGAATACCGCGACAGAAAAGGCCAGAAGGCCGCACGCGGCAATCAGTATCCAGAGGATCTTGTTTCGAACGTTGATCATGGAGTGCATCCTCTAGAGTACGCAAAGAGCGTGCGAACTCGCAACTTGCCCGCCCGCTCTGTGTTCATCCGATGGGGTCAAGCTTCGTCGGTATACCCATCGCCGTTGGCGTCCACGTCCCCAGTATCAACGACACCATCGCCGTCATCATCCGCGTCAGCATCGTTCTCTAAGCCGTCGCCATCGATGTCGTCGTCTTGGCCGTTGGGCACGCCGTCACCATCTGTATCTAGATCGTTTTCGTCGTTGACGCCATCCCCATCGATGTCCTCCTCGTTTTCATGATCATTGTCGTTACCGTCACCGTCAACGTCAGTGTCGTCCCCATTTAGCAGCCCATCCCCGTCAACGTCGTCGTCGATGGCATTGACCATACCATCTCCGTCGTTGTCGTCTCCCGCACCTTCGGTGTTCCCGGTCGCGGATGGGTTTGCATCGTCTTGGTTGTCCAGCCCATCGCCATCGATGTCGCCGTCATCGGCGTTCGGCGACCCGTCCCCATCCATGTCGGCGTCGTGAGAGTTGAGTGTCCCGTCTCCGTCAATGTCCTTATCCGATGCGTTCGGCTCGCCATCGCCGTCGATATCTGGATCATCTGAATTCGGGATGCCATCCCCGTCGATATCATTAGTTGCGCCCTGTTCGTCGGCGTTGCTAATACCATCACCGTCCACGTCGAGGTCGATCGAGTCCGGAATTCCGTCGCGATCCTCATCGGCTCGACTTTCCTTTCCGAGATGGTCAACGGTATCTATGATTCCGTCACCGTTCGTGTCCTTGCCAAGCCCCGCAGCGATTGGAAACGGAGGAACGGGATCCACAGGAGGCGTGGACTGCGGTGCGCCGACACTCGGAACTGCCAAGGTGGTCACCAGGGCGACACCAAATGCTGAACAGCGTATTTCCCTGTATTTCATTCGCAATTTCTCCTGATCCTGAATGGACGCCTAAAGTGGGGTTTCGCAGATCGATCGCCGATCCTTACTCCCTATTGCGACGTATGTGAAGCGAAATGGTTACGGCGTATGTGAAGTAAAATAGCGCGGATTATTCATGAGCCGCGAGAGAAAGCGTCGCGACTCGGTTCCTGCCCGTGCTTTGCGTGCGTCGGACCCACAGGGATCCCTTCGCCAACGGTCCGCAGGACCATTGGCGTCCGCTTCGCGGACCAGGGCTTGCCCCTTGTAAGGTCGTCGAGGACGCCGGCGTGCGCGAAGTGCCGGCAGGGGCCGAGAGGCCGGCAACGCCGGCCTCTCGTGGCGTTTGCACCGTGTGGTCTTGAATAGTCCGAGCGCGGAAGTCAACGCGAACGAGACGACGTCGCTGGAGTAGCCGGGAGCCAGTTCGAGGGCTCCGCTAGGGCTGAATTTCCTTCTCTTCGTCGGGCTCTGAGCCGGCCTGACTCGAAGTGTCTTCGCTGGTGGCGTCGGCGGCAGCTTCGCCCTCTACAGGCTGCTCCGCACCTTCTTCTCCCTCGACCAGCGACTGCTCGGGATCCAACCCAGCCCCACTCTTACGCGCAGCACGACGGGCTTCCTTCTCGCGCTTCTTGCGCGCCTTGGCCTGTTCGTGCTGACGTTTGTTTCCGAGTGGTTTGCCGCGCTGGGCCATGGTTTCTCCGGGTGGCTGGGAGTCGAGTTCATGGACTGTATCAGGGCAAAGCATGGACGCAAGCTCGGCAGCCTCGAGCGACCGGTGCAAGACCCCCGAACCACGGAGGGTGCCGCCCTCGGGGACACTACTCGTCGCCCATATAGCCCAGGTCTTGGAGCGCTTCGATGTCCTCGGGCTCGAGGTCCAGGACATCGGACTCGCCCGTGCCTCTCGTCCACGCCTCACTCGTGAGCGCATCCAGCTCTTCACGCAGGCTCTGGACGAGCTCGGGTCTGCGCTCGGCCATGTTCTTGAGCTCCTGCCCATTGCCCGACAAGTCGTAGAGCTCGGGGATGTCGGTCGTGCGCGGAACGATCAGCTTCCAGCGACCGCGAGTGATCGCGTCGACATCCGTCTTCTTGTTGAAGCGGAGCTCCGACAGCGACGGTCGAGGCTCGAACTCCTCTCCACGCAGCAAGGGCAGCAGGCTCTGACCGACGGTGCTCTCCGGCAGCAGGTCACTTCGCAACTCGAGGAGCTCGAACAAGGTCGGCATCACATCGACGAGCCTCACGCGCTCGGCAATGCGCGCCGGCACGAGCCCCGGCGCCTGGATGACGAGCGGCACGTGGATCAGCTCCTGGTAGAGCGTGTGACCGTGCGACTTCTGTCCGTGGTCACTGAACTCTTCGCCGTGATCCGCTGTGAAGACCGTAATGAGCGGCCGGTTCGAATCCCTGGAGCGCTTCAAGACGCGGCCGATCTGCGCGTCGGTGAAAGCGATCTCTCCGTCGTAGCGCCCCATCTGGCTCGTGCCGAAGGCCTTGCTGAAGGACGAGTGCTCCTGATAGGGAATGTGCGGATCGAAGTAGTGCAGCCAGAGGAACCAGGGGCGCTCCGACTCGGTCCGCGCCGCCATCCACGCGATGCCCTTGTCCGAGACCTGCTTCGAGCTGATCGCTCGGTGCGAACGACCGAAGTCCCGCAACACGAGCTCGTCATCGAAGTCGGAGATGCCCTGGCGCAGGCCGTACTTGGCGAGGAACACGAGGTGCGAGCCGACCGCGGCCGTCTCGTAGCCGGTCTCCTTCAGGATCTCGGCGAACGTGGTGACCGAGTTCGGGAGGTGCGAGCGAAAGTCTCGGATGCCGAGCTCCCCCACCCACCGCGAGGTCATCAGGGACGCGAGCGACGCTAGCGTCCAGGAGCTCTGCGCGTCCGCGTTCTCGAAGACGACCGACTCGCTCGCGAATCGATCGAGCCGCGGCGAGGTCGGCAAGGGGTAGCCGTGGAAGCCGAGGTGATCGGCGCGCAGCGTGTCGACCGTGATGAACAAGAGGTCGGGCGCGCGCACGACGACGGGCTCTTCGCTCGCGCAACCGGGGAGGAGCGGCAGAGCGAAGAGTACGAGTCCGAAGTGACGAGTGCGGAGAGTCATGGAGCGAGGAGCTGCCTGATTTCGAGTTCTGGATCGCCGAGGTGGAGCAGGCGTTTTTGCCCGCGCGGCACGCGGTTGGAGCCGGCGCGGAAGAGTACCGTCAGCTTGCGCTCCGCTCGCGACGAGGGACGACGTACGAGGTCGTCCCGCGCGGCGTTGGCGTTCAGCTCCGGAACGAGCAGGACCGCCGAGGTGGACTTCTGCTTGGCCTGGCGGCTGAGCGCAGTCAGCGGAAGCGCGGCGAGCGCTCCTCGCTTGACTTCGAAGTCCTCCTCCAATCGACGGGCATCCAGCATGAGCTCGTCGGCAACATATACGATCGATCCCGGTGCGCGGTTGGCTTCGATCCACTCCACGGCGCGATTGCGCGAGTCGGGAGCCGCGCCGTAGCTGCCGCGAATTCGGCTGCGCGGAGCCGTGAGCGCGAAGGCGACCAGGACGAGCGCGCAGGCGAAGACTCTGGTGCCGGTGCCGCTCTTCGGCAGGAGAGTGAGGAGTGCACGCCAGCTCGCCAAGCATCCGAACGCGATGAAGACGGGGAAGAGCGTGTAGACGCTCAAGAAGTTGCGGATGAAATGAACGCGCTGAGTGCTGAGGAACAGGAGCAGGGCCACCGGGAAGGCGAGCAGCAGCGCCGTCTCGCGCGGCTTCTGTCGGAAGCCCGCGACGATTCCGATCAAGCCGAAGAGGCACGGCCCCCACCCGAACTCCGCCCAGGTCCGCCCGAGGTAGTAGGACATCTGCGCGAGGCCCGCCTCCGCCTCCGCGCCCTTGTGGCCACTCGAGTAGTGCTCCATCTCGCGCTGGACTTGCTCGACGAAGAACTCGGGGTCGAGCAGGCTGTAGGGCGTCGAGATCAAGAAGCCGACGATCGTCATGGCCACGATGATCAGGGTGTTGCGCGCGAAGTGCTTGCGGCGCGCCGCGATGATCAGGCACGCGGCCGGCAAGCCGATCAGGCCGAGGTAGTACTTCGCTCCGACCGCCAAGCCCGTGAGCAGGCCGGGCAGGAACGCGCGCGCCACCCAGGACTCGCGGTGGCGCGTCGCGAACAGGAGTGCGAGCGCGCCGGTGCAGACGAAGGCGCCGACCAGGTCGACGTTGACGTAGGTCCACGACATCATCAGGAAGCGCGGAGAGAGCGAGAGCGCGAGCGGTGCGAGGAAGAGCAGCGCTGGCGAACCGAACGCGCGCATCGCCAAGAACCCGACGAAGGCCAGCGTCGCGAGTGAGAGGGCGCTCAACATGAAGCGCGGCGCGAGGCCGATCTCCGGTCGTTCGTAGGTCGGCTCGAGCTCGCCCGTCTCGGCGGAGGGTGCTTCACCCTGCAAGAGATGACCGGTTCCGAAGGCGGCCGCGGTCAGGTAGATGGTCAGCGACGGATACCGGAAGAAGCGCGGGTTCCAGTCCCCCGTCTCCATCATCCGCGCCCCGCGCCGCGTCGCGATCAGCTCGTCCTCGTGCAAGACGTAGGGTGAGCTCTCCAGCAGCAGCCGGCTGCGCGCGATGCCGCCGAAGAGGAGCAGGAGGACGAGTCCGATCAGCGCGAAGCGTGCTCCACGCCGCTCACTCGCCCCGCCATCGGAGGCCAGCGAGGGGCGGCTCGCTGCGTCATTCTCGCTCTTCTCCGTGCTCATCGACCGAACCAGCCTACGCACGCTCTCACCGGTCCACCACGGCCAAGCCTTTTTGCGAGACGTGCGGTGACCCCCTCCGGCCGATTAGCTTATAAGCACAGCGACTTCCTCGCCGTGCACGCCAAGGCCAGAAACCCATGAAGCCCCCGATTCGACCGCACCTCGCTCTCCGCTCACTCGCTGCCCTCGCGATCGGCAGCGCCTTGCTACTCCTCCCGAGTTGGAGCTTGCGCTTCGACGACGAGACCAAAGCGCAAGAGCTCTTGGAGCGGGCGGAGGAAAAGGCCGAGAAGGGCGGCTACGACAAAGCGCTCTCGATCTACCGCAAGATTCTGAAGTCCTACCCGGGCACGCAAGCCGCCAAGATCGCCGAAGTGAGGTCCGAGCCCAATGCGCTCCTCGGCTGGTCGGACTTGCTGCGCAACGGCCCGTCAGACAACCGCGTGGACGTCGTGATCATGGGCGACGGCTACATGTTGTCGCACCTCAAGTCGGCCTTTCACGCGCGCTCGGAAGATGTCCCCGAGGCCTTCGATCGCGAGCCCGTCCTCGAGGAGTACTTCTCCTACTTCAACTTCATCCGCGCGGCCGTGGTCAGCGCCGATGACGACATCGACGGCTACGGGCGAGAGGCGGACACGGCGCTGGATGGTTACCTCACCTCGCGCGAGACGACCGGCTACGGCGGCGTGAAGACAGCGCGCGTGCTGCAGTTCCTCGAGCAGCTCCCCGAGCATGACGGCGTCGCCTTCGCGATCATCAAGAACCAGGCGGACGCCGTACCGAACGGACCCGTCGCCACCATTGGCGGTGCCCAGCGCGATCTCGACGCCGTCGTTCACGCTTGGGGTCACGCCTTCGCCGGTCTCGGTGATGAGTTCTCCATCTCCGGGATGCATCCGTTCCCGCACAAGCGCGCCCCCAACGTCAGCACCTCGGAGACCGACCTTCCCTGGCAGCACTGGCTCGACGCCAAGCAAGCCGGAGTCGGTGTCTACGACGGCGCTTCCGGACTGCAAAATGGCGCGTGGAGGCCGACGGCGAGCAACTGCGTGATGAATGAATCCAAGCGCTTCTGCGTCGTCTGTCGCGAGGCCATCGTCCTCAGCATCTACGCGCTGGTGGACGGCATCGAGAGCAGCTCGCCCGCTCCTCACGATTTCGCGGACAACGAGGAGATCGTCGCAGAGCTCAAGAGCAACTCCGACACGCGGCTGGCCGACATCGACTTCGAAGTGCAGACGATGAAGCCGGAGAGCCACAGTCTCTCGTGCACCTGGTGGGTCGTTCCCGAGCACCGTGCGCCGAAATCGCGTGGCACGCGGCTATCGCACAGCGATCGTGCCAAGCGAGGTCCGCTCGAGCCGATCGATGCCGAGGAGGCACACGAGCAGCGCACGAGCAAGACCGGCTCCTTCTCCTTCAGCGTCGACCCGAACGAGCTGAAGCCCGGCCGCTACCGCGTCATCTGTAGAGCGACGGACGACACGCAACCGCGCGGCGAGCGCAAGCCGTGGGTACTCGTGGACGAGCAGGGCTTGCTGACGTCAGAGCGCGGCTGGTGGATTCGCGTCGAGGAAAAGTAGATCCCGCTGCACGTCCGTGAGGCAATCGCCTCAGCAGCGCCGAACCCGCTAGAGCAACGAGAGTCCGAAGCCGAGCGAACCGATCGCGAAGATCAGAATCCCTGCGCCGCAACCCGACTTCTTCTTCTCGGGCTCGGGAGCGGCGACCGGCTGCGCAACGCGTTCCACCTCTTCCTCCGACACGACCTCGAAGGTGCACTCGCAGCCCTTTTCGGGATCCGCGAAGCTGCAGAAGTCGCCCGCCAGCTGAGCGCGCGCTTGCTCCATGGAGAACACGCGACGATCTCGCTTGATACAGCGATCCGCCAGCCCTTCCACGTCGGCGGTCTGCCACCGAATCCCCTTCGTGCCGCCCTTCTCGAGCTCGGCCAGCACAGCCAGCTGCCGCTTTCGCTCTTCGACGACCGTGAGCACGTTGGTCGCTTCGATCTCGAAGGGACACACCTCTTCGGTGCTGGCTTTACAGAACTCGGTGTCGAGCGTGTACTTGATCTCGTAGACGTTGACGAGTCGGCCGTCGCGCCGCTTGCACTCGATGCACGCGTCCTCGGGACTCTTCAGGTGCCAGTAGAAGTGATGGAGGCCTTCCTCCTCGCCATAGCGGTGGACTTCCGCCATGGTGTCTCTCTTCACTCGCGTCAAAACGTCAATATTCGGCATTCTAAGAGCTCCCCGGGCCGGACTCTTATACCCGGTGCCCGCCGGATCACAAGCCTCGGACGACCCGATCACCAACTCTACTCAGAATGATCTCCTCCATACTCCTCGCTCTCGGGCTGCTGACAGCGAGCTCGAGCCCGATCGCGGACGACCTGATCCTCTCCAATACGGAGCTGGTCTCACCGGCCAAACCGGACAGCGGAGAGCCGCGCTTGCTCGAGGGCGCGGACGGAGTGCTCTACCTCTCGTGGATCGAATCCGAGGAGAAGGAGTCGGACGGGGAGCTCGCCAGGCTCTGCTTCTCACGCTTCGACGAGTCGTCGAACACCTGGTCGCCTTCGAAGACGATCGCCTCCGGCTCCGACTGGTTCGTCAACTGGGCCGACACCCCTGCACTGTGCGTACTCCCCGACGGAACCCTGGCCGCACACTGGCTGCGACGAACGGGCGAAGAGACCTTCGCCTACGAGATTCGGTACAGCCTCTCCACGACCGGTGGTGAGGAGTGGAGCGAACCGCAGCGTCTCCACGACGACGACCAGCTCGCCGAACACGGCTTCGTCTCGTGGGTCTCCCTCGGCGATCGGTTCGGCGTGATCTGGCTCGGCGGGCCGCCGATCGGTGAGAGTGGCGGGCGCTTCTCGCTCTTGTTCCGCGAGATTTCGCGCGAGGGCCAGCGCTTGCCCGAGGTTGCCCTCGACACCGACACCTGCACCTGCTGTCCGACCTCTCTGCTCCGGACAGAGGCCAGCGAGCTATGGGCGGTCTATCGCGACCGCTCCGAAGCGGAGGTCCGCGACATCTACTTCGTGCGCCGGACCTCCGAAGGCTGGAGCTCTCCCCGAGCGGTCTACGACGACGGCTGGGTCATGCCGGGCTGTCCGGTGAACGGCCCGGTGCTCGCCGGCAGCGGCTCGAGTGTGGCGGTGGCTTGGTACACGGGCGCGGGCACCGATGGCGGCCGGGTAAACCTCGCGTTCAGCGAGGGCAGCGGCTTCGGCTTTCCGCGCCGAGTGGACGCCGGCACTCCTGAAGGTCGCCCGCACCTCGCCCTCCTGGAGAGTGGAGCTGCGGTCGTGGTCTGGCTCGAGGTGGAGAGCACGACGGCGGAGTGGCGCCTGCTCCGGGTGCCCGCCGCCAAAGCGCCGGCGGACTCCGACCTCGCGTCGCAGAGTGCGACGATCGTGCGAGTCCCCCACTCGCGCTCCTCCGGATTCGCTCAGCTCGCCGCTCGCAAGAGTGGCTTGGTCTTCGCCTGGACGGATCCGGGCGGCTCCCCTCAGGTTCGGACCGCCCTCCTTCAACTTCGCGAGTGACCGCGGTCTTTCGCCCCAACTGCCTTGCCCGTCCGGCTACACGGGCTGTAGGATCCGCGCCGCCAGTGACCCGCATCGCGGAGCTGGCCAGGAGAGGTGGCAGAGCGGCTGAATGCGCTAGATTGCTAATCTGGTGTCTCCGTTAGGGGACCGCGGGTTCGAATCCCGCCCTCTCCGCCACTATCGCGACTTTCCGCGCGCAGCCCGCTAACCTCAGCCGTGATGCGACCTCACCCGCACTTCAAGAGACCTGCCGTTCTCCCGGTACTCGCGCTGCTGCTCGTCGGCGTCCTCCTGACCGGATGCCGAGCTCAGCGGACGCTCAAGATTCGAACCAATCCGCCCGGCGCAGAGATCGTGCTCGACCAGGAGATCCTGGGTCCGTCGCCGGTGACGGTCGAGTTCTACCACTACGGCGCGCGCCGAATCACGGCATCGATGCCCAACTTCCGCACGCACACCGAACAGGTGGAGATCATTCCGCCGTGGTACGCGCGCTTTCCCATCGACATCTTGAGCGAAGTCGTCTTTCCGATCGGGTGGCGCGATCGGCATGTGGTCGACATCGAGTTGGCGGCAGGCCTCGATGAGATTCGAGCACCGGACATTCTAAGTGTGCTCGAGCGCGCCGAGGTCATGCGACGTGCGGGACCCGATGGAGTCGGCGAGTTGCCCGAGGTCCGGACGACCTCTGTCGGAGCCGAGAGCGACCCCGACGAACCGATCGAGCCGTGACCGGACAGGCTACCGAGCTCGACGGGCGCTCGGTCCTCGTCATGGGGCTCGGGAGTTTCGGCGGAGGACTGGGAGCCACGCGCTTCCTGCTCCAGTCCGGCGCGCGCGTGACTGTCACGGACCTGCGTCGTCCCGATGATCTGAAAGAGGGCTTGGCCGGACTGGCTGGCCTCGATGTCGAGCTCGTGCTCGGGGAGCACCGCCTCGAAGACTTTCAGCGCGCGGAGCTGGTCGTGCCCAACCCGGCGGTTGCGCCGAACAATGAGTTCTTGATGGCCGCGCGCGAGGCCGGAGCGACGATTCGCTCCGAGGTCGAGCTGTTCCTCGAACGCTGTCCCGCGCGGCTGGTCGCCGTCACCGGAACCCAGGGCAAGAGCTCGACCTGTTCCCTGCTGGCGCAGCTCCTCCGCCAGACGGGATTCCGCGTTCACCTGGGCGGCAACATCGGCGGCTCGTTGCTCTCCGAGCTGGAGACGATGCGGCCCGACGATGTGTGCGTGTTCGAGCTCTCCTCCTACCAGCTCGACGCATTCAGTATTGCGGCGCCGGGGCAATCATCGCGCCTCGCGGGAGCCGCGGAGCTCGTCGCGATCACGAACATTCTCTCCGATCACATCGAGCGTCACGGATCTCGCGAAGCGTACGCGCAAGCCAAGCTTCGCATCCTCGAGCTGCTCGACGAGCGCGGCTCTGCGATCGTGTCGGAGCCTTCGCTCGCTCAGTACAGAGGAACAGTCCCCGCGAGCGGGATCACTCGATTCGGCGACTCGGGACAGCTCCGCATCGAGGCGGGTCAGTTCCGACTGGGCGAGGCGAGCTTGGGCGAAGTCAGCGAGCTCCCGCTGCCCGGGGAGTTCCAGCTCGAGAATGCGCTGATCGCGCTGGGCGCCGCCGCCAAGCTCGGAGCGCCCGCCGAGGGCCTGCGCCGAGCCATCCCCGCGCTCGAGGGACTCTCTCACCGGCTGCAGAGCCTGGGGCAGGTTCGGGGGCGGCGTGTCTGGGACAACGGCGTCTCGACGACGCCGGACTCGACGGCCTCGGCGCTCGTCTCGCTCGAGAGCCCCTGCATCCTGGTGTGCGGCGGGCGCTACAAGGCGACACTGCCCCTCGACGTGATGATCGAGGCTGCCCGTGAGCGCGTTCACTGTGCCGTGACCTTTGGTGCGGATGCGGGCGTGTTGGCCGAGGCCTTCCGAGCTGCGGGGATCGACTCGCGGGAGACGACGACGCTGAGCGATGCCGTCGAGGCCGCCTTCGAGGAAGCGCGCGCCGGGGACGAGGTGCTCTTCTCCCCCGCCTGTGCCAGCTTCGACGCCTACCGAAACTTCCAGGAGCGCGCGCGCGAATTTCGACGGCTCCTCGAAGCGACGCGCTAAGCTCCTGCTCTCATGTCGCTCGACCTCAGCCAATCGCGAGCCCAAGCGCTCACGTCGAAGCTCGCTCCCTACGCGCTTCACGTCCTGCACCGCACGGCCGACCACGCGCTCCGCCTGTTCGCGGACGAGATCGTTCCCGAACATCTCCTCACGACGATGATGTCGGATGACGACTGCGCCGCGTATCACGCCGTCATCTTCGCCTTCGCGGATCCGCAGACTCTCGGACGCGAAGCCCTCGCGCTCTCGCCGGGCATCCTCGTCGTCAGCTCTTCCCACTCGCTGCCCTTCTCGCCCCACGGAGTCACCGCTCTGTTTCGCGCGCGCGAGTCTGCGTGCGAGCAGGGTGCGGACGAGGTCAGCCCCGCTCACTTGATGGGCACGGCCTTCGACCAGCTCGAGGAAGAGCTGCAGTCCAAGCTGCGCGAGGCCGGTCTCGATCGAGACGCGCTCGCGCGTGCCGACGAATCGTCGCCCGCCGAGATTCGCTCCGAGATCTCTCTCGAGGATGCACTCTTCGCTTCCTTCGACGAGGAGTCTCGGCGCATCCTCGGCGTCGCCTGCAAGCTGGCGAAACAGAACGAGCGCGAAGCGATCTCCCCCGCTCACATTCTGGGAGCCTGCGTCCAGCGCCAGCCCGAGCTCGCGAGTCGCGCGAAGATTCACGCCATGCAGCTCAGCTCGACGATCGGTCGCGGCGATGCGGACGAGAGCTCGCCCGAGCCTCGTGCGATTCCACTCGACGCGGCCATGCTCGAGTTCTTGGAGGCTCTCTCCCCGGGATCGAGCGGGCTCTCGACCCTCGACCTTATGGACGGATTCTGCCGACACGGCTCGACGGAGGTGCAGGGCATCCTCAAGCACAACCGAATCACGAGCGAGCTCCTCGGGCGTGTCGCCGACAGCTACCGAGACCCGGAATCGGCGGAGGGCTAACCGAACTCGGGCTCCCGCCGGGACCGAGGCAAAAAAACGGCTGGGTTCCCGGTCCAGGCCTCGACTAGGGGCTCCGGCGACACTATACGGGGATCAGATTTCGGGCTCGGCGCCGGAAAAACCGATAGGAACTCGCAATAAATGTAGAATGCCTACCCGCCGGAGGATCGACTCCGACGGACTACCGCTTCTCCACGCTTCACCTCAGTCTTCGATCACTTTTTTTGCACGGATGATCTGCCAAGCCTGTCAGAAGAACAACGCAACGGTTCACATCACAGAGATGCCTCTCGACCTCGATGAGGCGCTGACTCCGGAGGCAGCGAGCGAGCCGACTGTGCTCGACAAACACATCTGCCCCGCCTGTGCCCAGCAGCTCAACCTGCCGCACATGCAGGTCGTCTCGAAGAACACGATGGACATCTGGAAGCTGCTCCAGATGTCGACGAACAGCACCTCTCAGGACCCCAAGCTGACGTGCCCCGACTGCGGCATGACGCTGGCCGAGTTTCGCAGTAAAGGCCGATTGGGCTGCGCAAACGACTACGAACTGTTCCGAACGCATCTGGACGCTCTCCTCGTCCGCATGCACAACGCGAGTGAGCATACGGGGTACACGCCCGGTGTGGACAGCGGCGAGCTAGAGCGCCGCGAGCAGATCTCGACGCTGCGTGAGCGGCTCGAGGTCGCGATTCGCGACGAAGCTTACGAGGCTGCGGCCGAGCTTCGAGACGAGCTGAAGACGCTCCAAGAAGGCTGATTCGCCGGCGCTCCGGAGCGGCCTGGAGGGGACGGCTCTCGGATTCCCGTTCGAGAAACAGAAGGGCTGAGGAATAGTTTTCATCTTCCCCTTCATTTCGGCGGTAGAAGCCCATACTGGACGCTGATCTTTCGCGGCACCCCCTGGAACCGAGGCGTTTGGAGCCTACTTTTTGACAGCGGACGGGGCACCCCGGTAAACCCTGCCCTCTCCAACGCCGATAGTGTCTCTAGTTCCCTCCGGAACGCCTTGAAGATGAGCCCTCATGCGAGGGCTCTCGCTTCGAGGCACTTCACTGACCGCCGCGAACTGAAACCCACAACACCATGTTCGATCGCTTCACCGACAGAGCCAAGAAGGTCATGAATCTCGCGCGCCAGGAGGCGCAGAAATTCAACCACGAGTATTTGGGCACGGAGCACGTGCTCCTCGGCCTTGTTCAGGAAGGCAGCGGAGTCGCTGCCAACGTCCTCAAGAATATGGGCGTCGATCTGACCAAGATTCGCGCCGAGGTCGAGAAACTCGTCAAGACCGGACCTTCCATGGTCACGATGGGTCAACTGCCCTTCACTCCGCGCGCCAAGAAGGTGCTCGAGCTCTCCATGGAGGAAGCTCAGAACCTCGGCCACAACTACATCGGAACCGAGCACCTCTTGCTCGGCCTGATCAAGGAGAACGAAGGCATCGCCTCCCGCGTCTTGACCAACCTCAGCGTCAAGCTCGAGGAAGTGCGCGAAGAGGTCCTCGAGTTCCTGGGCGCAGATCCCGGCGAAGACGAAGACGATGATGAGGCCGAGGGCTCCGGCGGCGAAGGCACTGTGGGAAGCCACGGCAAGAGCAAGACTCCGGCACTGGACTCCTTCGGTCGCGACCTGACCGAGCTCGCCACCGAGAACAAGCTGGACGCCGTGATCGGTCGTGCAGACGAGATCGAGCGCGTGATTCAGATTCTCTCGCGTCGAACGAAGAACAACCCGGTCCTCTTGGGCGAGCCCGGTGTCGGCAAGACCGCCATCGTCGAGGGCCTCGCTCAGAAGATCATCGTCAACGAAGTCCCGGACCTCCTGCGCAACAAGCGCATCGTCGTCCTCGACCTGGCCTTGATGGTCGCGGGCACCAAGTATCGCGGTCAGTTCGAAGAGCGCATCAAGGCCGTGATGACCGAGGTTCGTCGCGTGAAGGACGTGGTCCTGTTCATCGACGAGCTGCACACGCTGGTCGGAGCCGGTGGAGCCGAAGGCGCGATCGACGCGTCCAACGTGCTCAAGCCCGCGCTCTCCCGCGGTGAGATCCAGTGCATCGGTGCAACCACCCTGGACGAGTACCGCAAGCACATCGAGAAGGACGGCGCACTCGAGCGTCGCTTCCAGTCGGTCAACGTCGAGCCGCCGACGCCCGATCAGACCATTGCGATCCTCAAGGGTCTGCGCGACCGCTACGAGGAGCACCACCGCGTCGAATTCACCGATGAGGCTCTCGAAGCTGCCGTCGAGTTCTCGGTCCGCTATATCAACAACCGCTTCCTGCCGGACAAGGCCATCGACGTCGTTGATGAAGCTGGCGCCCGCGTCCGCATCAAGAACATGGTCCAGCCCCCGGATCTGTCCGAGCTGAACACCGAGATCGAAGACCTCGACAGCAAGAAGGAAAAGGCTGTCAGCGATCAGGAGTTCGAAGCTGCCGCCGAGTTCCGCGACAAGGCTTACCAGCTGCGCAAGAAGCGTGAAGAAGTCCAGCGCGAGTGGCGCGCGAAGCAGGCCGAGACGGAGATCGTCGGAGTCGTCGACGCCGAGATCATCGCCGAGACCGTCTCGAAGATGACTGGCATCCCGCTCACGCGCCTCGAAAAAGCCGAAGCCGAGCGCCTGCTCCAGATGGAGAACGAGCTCAGCCAAGTCGTCATTCACCAGGACGACGCGATCAAGGCGATCGCGCGCTCTGTCCGTCGATCGCGCTCCGGTCTCAAGGACCCGCGTCGTCCCACCGGATCCTTCATCTTCCTGGGCCCCTCGGGCGTCGGTAAGACCTACCTGTGCAAGCAGCTCGCCAACTTCATGTTCGGCGACGAGGACGCGGTCATCACGATCGACATGTCCGAGTACATGGAGAAGCACAACGCTTCTCGCCTGGTCGGCGCGCCTCCCGGCTACGTCGGCTACGAAGAGGGTGGCCAGCTCACCGAGAAGGTGCGTCGTCGCCCCTACTCCGTCGTGCTGCTCGACGAGATCGAGAAGGCTCACCCGGACGTCTTCAACATGCTCCTCCAGATCATGGAAGAGGGACGCCTCACCGACTCGCTCGGCCGTCACGTCGACTTCAAGAACGTCATCGTGATCATGACGAGCAACCTCGGCTCGGCGAACATCACGTCGAACGCATCGCTGGGCTTCGGTAAAGCCAGTCCCGACGAGTCGGACGAGAAGGCGCGCAACAAGCGCATCAAGGCCGACGTCATGGCCGAGGTGCAGCGCAACTTCCGTCCCGAGTTCCTGAACCGCGTCGACGAGCTGATCGTCTTCAACCCGCTGTCGAAGGAAGATCTCACGAAGATCGTTCACCTTCAGCTCAAAGAGGTTCTGGATCGCGCGGAAGAGCGTGGAATCACGATCGAGGTCGGAGAGAAGGCTCTCGACTTCCTCATCAACCATGGCTTCAGCGAGGACTATGGAGTCCGCCCGCTGCGTCGCGCGATCGAGCGCTACATCGAGGATCCGCTGGCCGAGCGCCTGCTCCTCTGGGAGACCGAGCACATTGGAGAGCACATCTCCATCAAGGTCACCGCGGAGGGCGACATCGAGAAGATCGAGGAGCTCTCCTTCGAGCAGACCGCGACGCCCGCTCCCGACAAGCAGGAAGAGCCGGAGGCGGCCACGGCTTCGACGGACTGATACAGCCAACCCAGACAAGCCCGCCGTTCTTGCCGAGAGGCTGAGGACGGCGGGCTTCTTCGTGTCCACTGAAGAGACGATTGCGCATCCGGCGCGCTCGGCCACAATGAACTCCCCCGCTGGTCCTCCAGCTCCAAGATGCGACTCCCCCTCTGGACACTCCTCGCCGCGAGCCTCGCGCTCACCGGCTTCCCTGCAACTGCCGCGGCCGCCGCGCAGGAAGAGCGCATCGAGGCGCCCAGCCAGGAAGAGATCGACGAAGCCGTGACCGCGCTGCGCGCTGCCTTCGCGCAGAAGGATCCCGAGCTCCGCATCACCGCGCTGAACGATCACCGCGTCCCCGTGCCCGAAGTCGTCGCCTTCCAGGCGCAAGGCCTGCGCTCCAAGGACTTGAAGATCAAGCAGGCCGCGCTCGATGCTCTGCGGTTTACGGATCACGAGGATGCGCTGCGACTCCTGCACAAGGAGTGCAAGCGCAGCAGCTCTCTGCGCAAGCACGAACTGCTCGGTCCGCTCTTGTTCAAGGCCATCGGTCAACACGGTGACCCGAGCTCGCTCTCACTTCTGAGCGACAAGATCTACGCAGAACGATCGCGTGAGTTCGTGCGAGCAAGGCTCTTCGGAATCGCCAATATTCGAGATCGGAAGGCGCTGGAAACTCTGATCGAATTGCTTCGCGGCGAGAGGATCGAAGTTGTGAAGCGCTACAGCCGCGACCTTCGCCTGTCCCTGATGCAGCTCACCGGTGTAGACCGCGGCGAGTCACCCGACCGCTGGAGAGAGTGGTGGTCGGAGAACAAGCGCGACTTCGAGCTGCCCGAGAAGCCGCCGCTCATGCCGCTCGACCTGCAGCGCTCCTGGGATGCCTTCTGGGGGATTCGCCGGGCCATGCCGCGCGGCGAGCGGCGCGAAGACCGCGGCCGCGACTAGCTGCTCCCGCTTGATGAGCGATCCCGATGCGATGGCCGCGCTTCTGCGCGAGGGCGTGCAGCTCTTCAACGACGCGGAGTACCTGGAGGCTCACGAAGTCCTCGAAGAGCTCTGGGAGTCGGGCTTTGGAGAGAGCGCCGACTTCTACAAGGGACTCCTCCAGGCCTCGATCGCACTGCATCACTTCCAGCGCGGGAACCTGGACGGCGCTCGAAAGCTCTATCGTGGTCACCGCCGCTACCTGGCGACCTACCTGCCGAGCCACCAGGGGCTCGCCGTCTCCCAGCTCCTCGAGGACATGCAGGCCTTCCTCCAGCCCGTCATTCGAGCGGCGGCCGACGCGTCGATTCCGTTCGAGCGCGAGAGCCGCCCGCAGATGAGATTCTTACCGACCGACTAGTCGACGAGGGATCTTGCGCTCGAGCGGTAACCGCTCTCGGCTTCGCGCGTCTCTCTACTGTGAACGAGCGGGGAGAAGAGAAGACACAGAGCGATGTCCGACGGGTGCGGCCGTGCGATGAGCTCTGGCCAGAGCGACTGCGCGAGATCGATTCGCCGCCCAGCGAGCTGTGGTTCGCCGGTCGAAGCGAGCTGGCGAGTGCGGCTCGCGTGATCGGCATTGTCGGAACGCGCTCGCCGACGCCCTACGGCGTCGCTCAGGCCGAACGCTTCGGTGCGGCCTTCGCGGAGGCCGGCATCCTCGTCGTGAGCGGACTGGCGCGCGGCGTCGACTCGGTGGCGCACGCGGCGGCGCTCGATGCCGGCGGAGGGACGATCGCCGTACTCGGCAGTGGAGTGGAGCGCCCCTGGCCGCGCGAGCAGCTGACGCGACGCATTCGAAGCGAAGCTCTCCTGGTCTCGGAGTTTCCGCCAGAGATGGGTCCGCGTCGCCACCACTTCCCACTGCGCAATCGGTTGATCTCCGGGATGTCGACGGCGGTCGTCGTGATCGAGGCCGCTTGGGCGTCGGGCTCCTTGATCACCGCGCGGTGGGCCGCGGACCAAGGTCGAGATGTCTTCGCGCTGCCGGGCCGAGTCGATCATCCGATGAGCCGCGGCAGCCATCGCTTGATTCGCGAAGGCGCACTCTTGGTCGAGTCTCCGAACGACGTCTTGGTCGACCTCGGTTGGGCGGATCCAGAGCCGACGCCAAGAGGCGGGCCCAAGAGCTCACCTGTTCTGGACGCTCTGCTGGGCGAGACCCTGACGGCGGATGAGCTCGCGAGGCGCGCAGAACTCCAGATCGGGGAGGTCTTGGTCGAGCTCGCTCGCCTGGAGCTCGGGGGCGCAGTCGTCCGGGCGCCGGGAGGCCTCTACCGGAGAGCGGCGGTGAGGCTCTGAGCTCTCGAACCGCCAGCCTGCGCGAGGCGTCAGTTCACCGACGCGAAGGTGTGCTCGCAGAAGAGCATGACCGCCGTGAGCAAGCCGCACGAGAACAGGAACACGGCCATCTTCCGCGGAATCGAGGCCAGGGCAGCCTTGTCATCCAGCTCGGAGTAGAACGCCCCGAGCACAACGATCGGAATCGCCAGGAGGACGAACAGCGCGAGGTGAACCCAGAGATCCATTAGCTCTGGACCTCCGCAACCGAGGGGCGCCTCGGCTCCGAGTCGATGGTTCGCTCGCCCAGGACTTCGGCCTCGCCGAACCGGAACGCGTCGAGCATGGCCAGGATGTTGAGCAAGCCGGCGATGCACCCGAAGGTCAGACCCGCGTCCACCGAGCGGATCGGACCGGTGACGGGCGGTCGACCGCTGATGATTTCCGTCAGCAGGGAGGGCAAGCCGAGGAAGAACTGTCCCGACCAGTAGTAGAAGTGACGCTCGCGGCTGAGGTTCGAGCCTTCGGCGAGGAAGGTGCCCGCTGCGAAGGCGCCGACGAGAAGCGCGAAGATCACGAAGGCGCGGAGTCTTCGACCTTGGAGCAGGTGTCCGAGCCCGGGAATCAACCAGGTCAAGCCGGCGGCGAGCGTCGGTGAGAGAGTGCGCCTTCGTTGTTCCGGAGTCGTCCGCGCATCCAGATTCACGCGAACCATGACGAGGATGTTCAGCAGCCCGGCGAGTGCGGTCAGGATGCCGCCCTCCATGACCCAGGTCGGCCAAGCTCGCGGGGTGATCGGAATGTTCGGAAAGCCCGTCTCGTTCAGGATCCAGAGCAGGCCACCGAGGTTGCCCGCTTCGGGAGTCAGAGCGAGGGCGAAGCGCCCGCGCAGCTCCGGGTCGAGAAACTCGACCGTGGCACCACCCGAAAGCGTGAAGCCGAGCAGGAAGATCCCGTCGACGACGAGGAAGGCGAAGAGCGCGAACTTGAAGTTGCCGAGGTACAGGTGACCGGCACCGGGTACCAACCAGGTCAGGAGGGTCGCCAGGTTCGGGTCTTTTCCGTTCAGCCCCTTGCTGCCTCTAGATTCGTTTGCCGCTGCCAATGTGGTCTCTCCGCCGGATGCCGGGAGGCGCGTTCTACCAGCACCCAGGCCAAGTCGCCAGTCAGGACCCAAAAAGCCGGTGCGCGCGAATCCGGCCGTAGCCGCACTCCGGTCCGGTTTGTCATGATGCCGGCGTGAGCAATTCGCACGAGCACCGAGTTCGCGTCCGGTACGGGGAGACGGACCAGATGGGCGTCGTCCACCACGCCAACTACCTGAGCTACATGGAGGATGGGCGGACGCGCCTGATGGCGGAGCGGGGCTGCTCCTACGCCGAGCTCGAGCGCGAGGGGTTCGGATTGCCCGTGCGCCGCGCCGAGCTGCGCTACTGGGCCGCCGCTTACTACGACGAGGAGCTCCTGGTCCTGACCACGGTCAAGGGCATGCGCTCGGCTTCGGTGACCTTCGAGTACGAGATTCGGAACCTGGCCGGCAAGCGCATTGCGACGGGCGTCGTCGAGCTCGCCTGCGTGGACTTAAAAGCAAAGGAGCGCAAACCCGTTGCGCTCCCGCCTCATTTGCGCGCTCTCCTCGAGGAGAGCGAGTAGTGCACTAAGCGGGCTCGTCTACGTCGGGGAAGAGCTCGGCCTGCCGGGGCTCCGCCTCGAACGGACTGGCTTCGTGCGCAGCGGGCAGCGGCCCCGGGACCATGTCGTAGGCTCGCTCCACACAGGAGGGGCAGTTCGTGCCGTTCGGCAATTGGTTGAGCTTGGGATACTCGGCCAGGGCATGACCACACTGGAAGCAGACGATTCTTGAACTCATACCCCTACCCTTCGGGTGCGGAGTCGCCGGGGCTTGAGCCCGCCCCCTCGGAACTTCCTTCCTCCTTCCCCCCTCTCCAGCCCCCGGGAACGGGCCCTCCGAAGAATCTGACGTTCACGTCAGGTTTCTCACAGCTGTGGCTACCCCTCTGGCCGATACTGGTCTATCCTTAGTCGCTCGAAGCCCTTCCGGGTCGTCTGCAGCAGGTGGACGGCCTTAATTTTGGCTTTCAAATAGCACCGGATTGGTGCTCTTTCCGTCTCGGGCCACTCCAGCCCTCCATCCAGCACCCTCTCGCCCCTTGCTCCAGCTCACGAAACGCGCCGAATACGGCCTGATCGCACTCACGCACCTCGCCGGTCGTGAGGGCGAGGTGACGTCTGTACGCGAGATCGCGGAGCACTACGCCGTCCCGCGCCGGCTGCTCGCCGAGGTGCTCAAAGACCTCTGCAGGACCGGTCACGTGATTAGCCAAAGAGGAGCGAATGGCGGATACTCCCTCTCGCGTCCCGCCGACTCCGTCACCTTGGGTGAGGTCGTCGCGACACTGGAAGGTCGTCCGAGCATTGCCAGCTGCGAGTCTCTGGGCGCGTTCAGTAACGGGAGCTGCGATGTGGCTCCCCGCTGCCCCATCCGCAGTCCGATGCAGCGCATCCGGTCGAGCATTTGGAACATGATGCAGCGAACGACGCTGCGCGATTTGGCCGACCCTTCTTTCGAACTCAATCCAGGATCCCGCAAGCGGATCCCTTTCTCTGCCTGAAATGAAACTCCCGATCTACCTGGACTACCAAGCCACGACGCCTGTGGACCCGCGCGTGCTTGAAGCCATGCTGCCCTACTTCGGCCCCGAGTTCGGAAACGCGGCGAGCCGAAGCCATGCCTATGGTTGGTCTGCGGAGGAAGCCGTCAGCGATTCTCGCGAAGAGATCGCCAAGACGATCGGCGCTTCTTCGAAGGAGATCGTCTTCACCTCCGGATCGACGGAAGCGATCAACCTGGCGATGAAGGGCGTCGCCGACATGTACGGCGCAAAGGGCAAGCACATCATCACTTGTCAGGCCGAGCACAAGGCCGTGCTCGACACCGCCAAGCACCTCGAGAAGCAAGGCTTCGAGGTCACCTATCTCGAGCCGGACATCACCGGGCGCGTCAGCGTCGAGGAAGTCGAAGCCGCACTGCGCGAGGACACGATCCTGGTCTCGCTGATGTGGGCTAACAACGAGGTCGGAACGCTCAACCCGGTCCGCGAGATCGGAAAGCTGTGTCACGAACGCGGCGTCCTGTTCTTCACGGATGCCACCCAAGCGGTCGGCAAGATTCCCGTGGATGTCGAGGCCGACAACATTGACATGCTCTGCATCTCCGCACACAAGATCTACGGCCCGAAGGGTGTCGGCTGCCTGTACGTCCGCCGCCGCAAGCCTCGCGTTCGCTTGGTCTCGCAGATGGACGGCGGCGGCCACGAGCGCGGCATGCGCTCGGGAACGCTCAACGTCCCCGGCATAGTCGGGCTGGGCGAAGCCTGCCGCATCGCGAACGCCGAGCTCGAGTCCGAGACCGCCCGCGCGACCGAGCTTCGCAACCGGCTCGAGAAGAGCATCACCGACCGCCTCGATCACGTTCACTTCAACGGCAACCGCGAGCACCACCTGGCCGGCTGCCTGAACCTCTCCTTCCCCTACGTGGAAGGCGAGTCGCTCCTGATGGGCATCCACGAGATCGCCGTCTCCTCTGGCTCCGCCTGCACCTCGGCGAGCCTCGAGCCGAGCCATGTGCTCCGCTCGATGAAGGTCGGCGACGAGATCGCTCACAGCTCGATTCGCTTCGGCATCGGCCGTTTCACCACGGAGGAGGAGATCGACTTCTGCGCCGACAAGGTCGTCGAAGTCGTCAAGCGCCTGCGCGACCTCTCCCCGCTCTACGAGATGGTCCTCGAAGGCGTCGACCTCTCCACCGTCAACTGGACGGGCGAGCACTAAGCCCCCGCCACAATCTCAAGTACAATCGAACACCGTCAACCTGGATAGAACCATGGCATACAGCGATAAGGTCCTCGACCACTACAACAAGCCCCGGAACGTCGGCTCGCTCGACAAGGCTTCCTCCAACGTCGGAACCGGCATCGTCGGCGCGCCCGAGTGCGGCGACGTGATGAAGCTCCAGATCGAGATCGAAGGTGATCGCATCGTCGACGCCAAGTTCAAGACCTTCGGCTGCGGCTCCGCCATCGCCAGCTCCTCGCTCGCGACGGAGTGGGTCAAGGGCAAGACGCTCGACGAGGCGCTCGCCATCAACAACACGGAGATCGTCGAGGAACTCTCACTCCCGCCGGTCAAGATTCACTGCAGCGTGCTCGCCGAAGACGCGATCAAGGCTGCGATTGCCGACGTGAAGACCAAGCGCGACAGCGAGCAGAGCTAAGGCACACACCATGATTACGATTACAGATAGAGCGGTCGCTGAAGTGAAGCGCATCGTTACCGAGCAGAACCTTCCGAGCGCGACTGCCCTCCGACTGGGCGTCAAGGGCGGAGGTTGTTCCGGCTTCTCCTACACTCTCGGCTTCGACGATCAGGTCGGCGAGATCGACCAGACCTTCGAGTCCAACGGCATCAAGGTCGTCTGCGACCCGAAGAGCTTCCTGTACCTCAACGGCACGCAGGTCGACTTCGAGGAGAGCCTGATGGGGCGCGGCTTCAAATTCGGCAACCCGAACGCGGCCAAGAGCTGTGGTTGCGGCGAGTCCTTCTCGGTCTAGTCGAAGAGAAGCGCTCGTAGCGGAACAGGGAGACGGCCGCCAGACTGGCGAGCCCGCGCGCATGAAGACGAACTGCAGTGAATGCGAAGCAGAGCTCGCCACTCCGCTGGTCTGTGAGGCCTGCGGTGCGTTGCAAGTCTGCGCGGAGAGCCCGACCCCGTTCGCGGTGATGGGCCTCGAGCCCGGGCCGGTCGTGGATCACGCTGCGCTCAAGAAGCGGCTGCTCGAGCTCTCGCGAGCGATGCACCCCGACTTCTTCGGCGGTGCCAGTGAGGAGCAGCAGCAGCTCGCGATCGACAACACCGCCGAGCTCAACTCGGCCTTCGAGCTGCTCTCCGACGACATGGCCCGCGCGGACTGGTTGGTTCGATCGCTCGGCGGCCCGAAGGAGAGCGACGAGAGGCAGATGCCCCAGGCCTTCCTGATCGAGGTCATGGAGTGGAACGAGCTGCTCGAAGAGGCGCGCGATGCCGAACCCGGCTCGAAGGAGCACGCGGCAGCCCACGAGCTCGGCGCGACTCTCGAGAACGAACGCAAGACGATCATGCAGGCTGTCCGCGACGCGCTCACACCACTTCCCGAGAGTGGATCGACGGCGCTCATCGACATTCGCAAACAAATGAACGCCGTCCGCTACGTGGACCGCGCTCTCGCCCAACTCGCGGAGTTGGCCCTCGAAGCCAACCACTAAGATCCCCCCATGGCCTTCTTCGAACTCAACGTCCTCAACAACGCTCAGGAGCCCATCCTCGGGATCGACCTCGGCACGACGAACTCGCTCGTCGCCATCTGGCGCGACGGGCGTCCGCAAGTCCTCAAGCCCGAAGGTCACAGCGGACAGATTCCGTCCGCGCTCTACTTCCCCGAGAACGGCGAGCAGCCGATCGTGGGACAGGCCGTTCGCGAGCGCGCTCTGGTCGATCCGGTAGGAACCGTCTTCAGCGTGAAGCGCTTCATGGGTCGCGGCCTGAAGGACGTGCAAGAAGAGCTCAGCTCGGTCCAGTTCCCCGCTTCGGAGAACGAGAACGGTCTGATCGAGTTCAACATCCGCGGCCGCATGTACACCCCGCAGGAGCTCTCCGCGCTCATCCTCATGCGCGTGCATGACATCGCGTGCAAGGCCCTCGAGGGCCATCCCGGCCAGCGCATCGTCATCACCGTTCCGGCCTACTTCGACGACGCCCAGCGCCAGGCCACGCGCGACGCCGCGCGACTGGCCGGACTCGAGGTCGTGAGAATCATCAACGAGCCGACCGCCGCGAGCCTCGCCTTCGGTCTCGACCAGAAGCAGCAGGGCACGGTCGCGGTCTACGACCTCGGCGGTGGCACCTTCGACGTGTCCATCCTCGCCATCGAGGACGGCGTCTTCCGCGTCCTCTCGACGACCGGCGACACACACCTCGGCGGCGATGACTTCGACCGAGCACTCATGGAGCTCGCCTACGACGACCTCCTGCCCCAGGTCGGCGAAGAGACGGCGCAGGACTCCGCCTTCCTGCAGGCCCTGCGCCTCTCGGCAGAGCGCACGAAGATCGCGCTCTCCCAGCACCTCGAAGCCGAGTACCGAATCGTGATCCCGGAGAGCGACATTCGCTATCACCGCGAGATCAAGCGCTCCGAGTTCGATGCGCTCAGCCAGCCCTTGATCGAGAAGACGCTCGACTCGTGCCGCCAGGCATTGAGCGACGCCGGGCTCGAGACCTCGGACATCGACGAGGTTGTCCTGGTCGGCGGTTCGACGCGCATCCCGGCGGTCCGCGAGGCCGTCGAGAAGTTCTTCGGGCGCAAGCCGCACATGGAGCTCAACCCGGACGAGGTCGTCGCTCTTGGCGCCGCCGTCCAGGGACACATCCTCTCCGGAGGAACCCGCGACATCCTGCTGATGGATGTCGTCTCGCTCTCGCTCGGTCTGGAGACGGTCGGAGGCGGCGTCGACAAGGTCATCGTCCGCAACTCCCCGATCCCCTGCCAGGCCACCGAGACCTACACCACCAACGTAGACAACCAGACCGGCATCAAGTTCACCGTCATTCAGGGCGAGCGCGAGCTGGCCGGGGATTGCCGCACGCTCGGCCACTTCGAGCTCAAGGGTATTCCGCCGATGCCCGCCGGCCTGCCGCGAGTCGCCGTGCGATTCCAGGTCGACGCGAACGGCATGCTCTCGGTGACCGCCAAGGAACAGTCCACCGGAATCTCGGCGAGCATCGAGGTCAAGCCGATGCACGGCCTCACCGACGAGGAGGTCGAGACGATGCTGATGGCTTCGTACGACCACGCTCAAGCCGACTTCGACAACCGACGAGCTGCAGACCTCCGCGTGGAGATCGCCCGCATGTGTCGCGCGACCCGCGCCCACTACGAGGAGGCGAAGCCGATGCTCGATCGCGAGACGATCGAGGACATCGACGACGTCTTGCTGGCTGGAGACGAGGCCGAGAAGTCCAACCTTCCGGATGAGCTCCAGAAGGTGCGCGACGAGATCGAGCGCGCAACTCTGCCGCTCGCCGCCGTGCTGATGGATGCCGTCGCCAAGAGCGCGATGGCTGGCAAGACGCTCGACGAGCTCTAGCTCACTCTCGCTAGAGCAGCAGCGACGCGCCGTCCATCTCGGCCGAGCGCTTCAGCCCCGCGATGTCGAGCAGGGTCGGCGTAACGTCGGAGAGGATGCCCATCTCGCGCATCTTCGCTCCGACCAGATCTTCCGAGCAGATCACGATCGGAACCGGGTTCGTCGTGTGCGCCGTGTGCGGCTGACCGGAGCTCGGATCCCAGAGCTGCTCCGCGTTGCCATGGTCTGCGGTGATCGCGACGACGCCACCGAGCTTCGTCACGAGCGGAACGATCTCGCGCAAGCAGGCGTCGACGGCCCTGATCGCCGCGACCGTCGCCGGGATGTCGCCGGTGTGCCCGACCATGTCCGCGTTGGCGAAGTTCACCACGTAGACATCGGTCTCGCCCTTCTTGAGTGAAGCGATCAGCGCGTCGCGCACTCCGGCCGAGCTCATCTCGGGCTGCAAGTCGTAGGTCGCGACCTTGGGACTCGGAATCAGGATGCGCGACTCGCCGGGCAGCTCCTGCTCCTTGCCACCCGAGAAGAAGAAGGTGACGTGCGCGTACTTCTCGGTCTCGGCGATGCGCTCCTGGCGGAGGCCGGCTGCACTGACGACCTCGGAGAAGAGGCCCTTGAGCTCACGCGGAGGGAAAGCGATCGCGAAGGGGAAGTCCGCGCGGTACTGCGTCAGCGTGGCGATCTCCAGCTCGGGACGTCGCCCTCGGTCGAAGCCATCGAAGTCCGGGAGCCCCAGCGCCATGCACAGCTGGCGGACGCGGTCCGACCGGAAGTTGAAACAGATCAGCCCGTCGCCGTCTCCCATGCGGCCCTCGCCGGGATCGCCAACGACGATCGGCTCGACGAATTCATCGCCGGTACCGGCGTCGTAGGACTGACGCACAGCGGCTTCCGCGTTGCTCGCGCGCTGGCCGACTCCGCCGACGAACAGGTCGTAGGCCTTCTTGACGCGGTCCCAGCGAGTGTCGCGGTCCATCGCGAAGTAGCGCCCGATGACCGAGACGATCCGCCCCACGCCGGCATCGGCGATGTCCTTCTCGAGTGCGGCGACGTAGCGCGCGCCATCGCGCGGCGGAGTGTCGCGCCCATCGAGGATGACGTGGATGCAGACCTGGTTCGGCGCGAGCCCGCGCATGGCGGCCATCTTCAAGAGCGCTCGAAGGTGTTGATCGCTGCTGTGAACCCCGCCGTCGCTGACCAGTCCGGTCAGGTGCAGCTGCTTGTTCTCGCGCTTCACGCGATCCATCAGCGCGGCGAAGGCACCGAGCTCGAAGAAGTCTCCGCTCTCGATCTCGCGATCGATGCGCGTGATGTCCTGCCACACGATGCGCCCGGCGCCGAGGTTCATGTGCCCGACTTCGCTGTTCCCCATCAAGCCGAGCGGAAGCCCGACTTCCTTTCCCGAGCAGGAGAGCAAGGTGTTCGGATACTTCCCGAGCAGGTCGTGGAAGAACGGACTGTTCGCCTCGATGGCGTTGTCTTCGGAGGCCTCGCGACGGCCCCAGCCATCCAGGACAATCAGGACGATCGGTTTCTGCTTCACGCTTTGCTCGCTTCCGTCTGTACCTCGAGCAACAGCGCCGCCGCTTCCGCCCTCAATGAATCCGCGGCCATGCCATGGCGCTTGCCCCACTCTTGATCCGTCAGCTCGCCGACGCTGCGACGCACTTCCGGTTCGACGGCCTGTGCGGCTGAAGCGAGCACTCCGGCAGCCACCGCCAGGTCCATTCGAAACTCGCCGCTCGCTTCGGGTGCGCCCACGACCGAGATCCGCAGCGCGGCAACGGCCAGCTCGACCGTCTCCACCACGACTTCGACGCGGCGCTTCCGCCACTTCTCGAGCTCGTCGCCTTCGAGCCCACTGGCGAGCTTCTGAAAGATGTCGCGTTGAACCTTCGTTCGTTCGAGCACGCGTTCGCGCAGTGCGTCCAGCTCGTCCGCGCGCCCCACGGCGTAGACGCTCCCGTCAGCGTCCGGGTTGCCGCGCTGGGCACCCGCCGCCAGAGCCGCTCCGACGGCGGCCAGAACGGCTGCAGCACGCGCTCCGGCGGCTCCCGGCTCACCGTCCGCCAGACCGTCGCAGAACTCGACCAGGGACAGGTCAGACCAGGAAGAATCAGTGCTCATGGATGCGGGAACGAAAGGGTGAGGGTGGGTGCGGCGGCAGATTCTCGGTGGTCCGCCCCGTCTCGAGGCCAGCTGCGCGGCCAATGGGGCGCAACAGTCTAGCGCCCGCGAGCGGCGAGGGCAGACCCGCTCCAGACTCTCTGGCGCCCCCGGAATGCGGATCCCGCTGCGCGAGAAGCACCCGATCGCCGCGGCGGCCAAAAGAAGCTAAACCCGTTCACGAGCTACCTTTACGATAAGCGCTGCCCCGCGAGCCTGGGGTTGAAGGGGCGACTTTCCTAGCTTTGGAGCCCGCATCTGACAGGTTTGGATCGGACAAAGCGCTTCGGGCACCCCCGATCGGGCGTTCTCCCCTCTGAGTAGACCCCCGTTCTGTGCCCAATACCCCACCACGGCATTGAAGATCGCGTTCGTAACTCCCGAGCTGCAGTCGCTCGTCCGAAGGACGAACCTGGCCAGCGTTTCAGAGTCCCTCTGTGAGGCGCTCTCGTCGGCTGGCAACGACCTGCGAGTCTTCCTGCCCCTGACGGCGCTGGTGGACATGGAGCAGATCGAGCCGACCACCGTCGTGGCCGAGCTCGAAGTTCCCGACGGACCCCAGGGCACGCTCCCCTTCCGGATTCGGATGGGCAAGGTCGACAAGCTGACCGTCTATCTCGTGGAGAACGAGCGTCTCTTCTCCAAGCGCAATCCCTACGGCGACGAGAACGGCCCCTACCCGGACAACTGGCGGCGCTACACCGCCTTCTCCCGCGCCGTCCTGGCCTCGCTCGAACCGCTGGGCTTCAATCCAGACATCCTCCACTGTCTCGACTGGACGACGGGCATGATCCCGCTCCTCCACCGGCTCGAGTACGTCGAGCAGCGGCCCGATCATCCCGCATCGCGCGCCGGCACTTTCTTCGCGATTCACAACCTCGCCATCCAGGGCGCTTTCGAACGCGAGATCCTTCCGAAGATCGGAGTGCCCCACAAATACTTCAAGTCCAGCGGGGGTGTCGAGCTGAACGGCAAGGTGAACTTCCTCAAGACCGGCGCGGAGTTCGCGACGATCATCGGGACCCACTCGGCGAGCCACGCTCAAAAGATTCAGGAGCTCGATCGAGGCTACGGCTTGGAGGGCACCTTCGCGGCCCGCAAGAAGGAGCTGGTCGGAATCACCAACGGTATCGACTACCACGCCTGGGACCCCGAGCACGACACGCTCCTGCCCTCGCCCTTCTCGGCGACGGACCTCTCCGGCAAGAAGCGCTGCAAGGCCACGCTGCAAGCCAACCTGCGGCTCGACAACGGACCGCGCACGCCGATCGCCTGCACGATCGGCCGCTGGGACGCCGACTCGGGCTTCGACCTGATTGCACAGAACATCACGCAGTTCCTCGAGCGCAACGTCGAGATGGTCGTGATGGGCTCCGGCCAGCCCGACATTCATCAGCGCCTGCGAACGATCGAGGAGTCCTTCATCGGTCGCTTCCGGGTCGTCGAGAGCTACGACCAGAACATGGCGCACCTGATGATGGGCGGCGCGGACATCCTGCTCCTGCCCTCTCACTACCAGCCTTCGAATCCGCTCTTCGCGATCGCGATGCGCTACGGCGTGGTTCCGGTCGTCTACCAGAAGAGCGGGCTCGAGGACGTCGTCGTCGACCTCCAGACCAACGAGCGCAAGGGCACGGGCTTTCAGTTCGCGCCCTACAGCGCGGACGGGCTCATGGATACGTTCAACGAGGTCGTCAAGCTCTATCGAGACGCGAACGCCTGGACCGAGGTCGCGACGCGTTGCCTCACGCAAGACTTCTCCTGGGGTGCTACGGCCGCCGAGTACATGAAGGCCTACCGGCGCGTCACGCGTCGCGCGAAGGCGCGACGACAAGAAGTTTAATTGCATTCGAATGCAATATTGCGGGCCGCTCGCGACTAGCGTGCGCCTGTAACGAAAGTGCACGAGGAGCCACTACTCGTCCTCGCTGCCGCAGAGCAGACTGGAGAGCCTCCGCCGAGTCCGGCTCGCTCTCCTTTCCCATCCACATCCGGCACTAGCGATCCAATGTCAGAATCGATTCTGAGCGTTCGAGACGTCGAGAAGACCTACGGCGGTTTTTTCGGTAAGTGGCACAAGGCGCTGGACGGAGTCAGCCTCGAAGTCGGGCGCGGGACCGTCTTCGGTCTGCTCGGCCCCAACGGCGCGGGCAAGACGACCCTGATCAAGATCCTGCTCGGGCTGGTGCGCGGCATCGAAGGCGAGGCCGAGCTCTTCGGTAAGAAGGTCGGAGCACCGGTTCCGAGGACGCGGGTCGGCTACCTCCCCGAAGCCCACCGACTCCCGCCCTACCTGACCGGTTGGCAGGTCCTGCGACTCTTCGGCCAGCTCTGCGGTCGCGATCGAGCCTGGCTGGACGAGCGCATCCCGCTCTGGCTCGCGCGAGTCGGCATGACCAAGGACGCTCACCGCAAGATCAAGGAGTACTCGAAGGGCATGTGCCAGCGCATCGGCATCGCCCAGGCGCTGATCCACGAGCCGGAGCTCGTCTTCCTCGACGAACCGACGGACGGCGTCGACCCCGTCGGACGCGAGGCGATCCGCGGCATCGTCGAAGAGCTCAAGGACCAGGGCACGACGATCTTCATCAACTCCCACCTCTTGATGGAGGTCGAGATGATCTGCGACCGCGTCGTCATCATGGACAAGGGGCGCATCATCCAAGAGGGCACGATGGCCGAGCTGACGCCGGACACCGGCGCGGTTCGCTTCACAGTCACACCCTACCCGAAGGACCTCCCGCAGCTCATCGGCGGCATCGGACGCGGGCTCAATGAAGAGCCTCCCGGCTCGGAGGCGGAAGATACCGGGCAGTTCGAGCTCACGGTGGACGGAACCGAGACCGACAAGATCATCGACATCCTGCGCGCCAATCAGATCGGCCTGCGCGGCCTCTCGCGCCCGAAGCTCACTCTCGAACAGTCCTTCATCGACCTCGTGAAGAAGGAGCAGCGATGAAATTCACGATCGTCCGCGCACTCTTGCTCGACGCGCTCTACCAGGTGCTCGACAACAAGGTCTTCCGAATCCTGGTCGTCGTCATCGGGCTCCTGATCCTGATGCCCTTGTTCATGGCCTTCCGCGAGGATGGAGTCCAGCTGCTCTTCGGCACCTGGTCCTTCCCCTACGACAAATTCCTCGACAGCTTCGGAGCCATGATGGGTGCCTCCGGCAGCGTCGTGTCCTCGATGAGCTCGAGCGAAGTACAAGAGCTCTGCATTCAGGCCTACCAGTCGCTCATCATCACGGGGCTGATGGGTAACCTCGGCATCTTCATCTGCCTGGCAGCGACGGCCTTCTTCATTCCGCAGATGGTCGAGAAGGGAGCGGCGGACACGGTCTTCTCGAAGCCCGTCTCTCGAATCACGCTCCTCCTCGCGCGATACCTGACCGGAGTCCTGTTCGTCGGCATCTTGGCGTGCCTGCTCGTCTTCGGGACGCACTTCGCGCTCTTGATCGGATCCGGCGCATCGGACTCGGCCTTCCTCTGGAACGCGCTCGCACTGACCTACAAGTTCTCGCTCCTGTACGCCGTCACACTCCTGATCGGTGTCGTCACGCGCAGCACGGTCGCGTCAATCTTGCTAACGATCATCTTCATGATGTTCAACGGCTGCGTCCACGGTGCCTGGAAAGGCGTCCAGATGAGCGCGGACAGCGAGATGGAGACCGGCGAGTCGCTGAGCGGCGACACCGGCGGAATCACGGTCAAGGTCAACGGTGAAGAGCAGTCCGGCGACGAGCTGATCGAAGCTACCGACGACGGTGACGCAGGCTGGTTCATCGACACGATCTGGACGACCACTCAGACGCTGCACTACACGCTTCCGAAGACCGGTGACGCATCGACCATCGCAGAGAAGCTGCAGACCACCTTCGCCGGCGACGAGAACTCGCCCTTCCAGGACGAGGAGATGGCCCTCGAGCTGAAGTCACTGCCGCCGACCTTCGAGGCCATCGACCCGACCTCCCTGGACGGGAAGAGCGAGCACTTCCCGCCCGCTGAAGACGGCACGATCGTCTTCGCGGCGGTGAGCGAGTCTTCCGGCGCTCGGCTCCTGGTTCACAGGCGCCCTGTCCTCGAAGCACCGAGCGGTAGCTCCGGTCGTATGCGTCGCGAGAGTTCGCGCTCTGCGGAGAAGGCCTTTACCGCGTGGCTCGAGGCGGATGAGAGCCGCCAGCAAGACTCCCTCGAGCGGGTCTTCATCGCCGAAGGTACGACGTGGAATCGCAGCGCTCGAGACTTCCGCTGGACCGCGTTCCGTACCGACGGAAACTGGAGTGTCCGCACTCTGCTCGTGCGCGAAGGCGACTGGTTCGGCTCGATTCAGCTCGAGCATCCCGAGGGCGCGGAACTGGACGACTCCATCACGGAGCACTTCGGCAACCGGGACTACATGTTCGGCACAGGCTCGATCACCAGCATGCACGCCTCGCGAGACCCAAGCGCCTGGTACGCCGAGAAGCTCGACTGGACCGGCGACTGGAAGTACTCGATCTGGTTCTCGGTCGGCTCCTCCCTGGGCTTCGTCTTTCTGTGCATCCTGCTCAGCTGGTGGCGGCTCGCCCGGATCGACTTCTAGGTTCTCGATCTAAGGGCTCAGAACTCTCGCCAGTCGAGAGCACCACGCTTAGGCTCTTCGAGTACCCGTTCGCTCCAGGAACGGGCGTCTCGATGAACGCCAAAATCACCTCTGAACTCCGCGCCATCGTCGGCGAGCGCGGACTCGTCGACAGCCCCACTCGGATCGTCCCGTACGAGTCCGATGGGCTGGCGATCCTGCGCCAACGCCCCGACCTGGTGTTGCTTCCACGCAACACGGAGGAGACGGCGGCCTGCATGCGCATCCTGCATCGCGAGGGCATCGCGATCGTGCCGCGCGGCGCCGGAACCGGACTGGCCGGCGGCGCGACGCCCGTCGAAGGCGGCGTCGTGATCGGCTCGGCACGCATGCGTGAGGTGCTCGAGCTCAACGTCCGTGACCGCTTCGCGCGCGTTCAAGCCGGGCTCGTCAATGCCAGCCTCTCGCGCGAGTGCGATCGCCACGACCTCTTCTACGCGCCCGATCCTTCGAGCCAGCGCGCCTGCACGCTCGGCGGCAACATCGCCGCGAACTCCGGCGGCCCGCACTGCTTCAAGTACGGCAACACCACCCAACACGTGCTCGGGCTCGTGATCGTCACGCACGACGGAGAGATCCTCGAGCTCACCGAACAGGATGTCGAGCCGCTGGGCTACGACCTCGTCGGCCTCTTCGTCGGCAGCGAGGGCACCTTCGGAATCGCCACCGAGATCAAGCTGCGACTCGTGCCGAAGCCGCCCGTCGTCGAGACTCTCCTGGCGATCTTTCCCGACCTGGAAAGCGCCTGCGACAGCGCGACCAAGATGATCGCGCGACGCCTCGAGCCGTCCGCCATCGAAATCCTCGACAAGCTCACGATTGCCGCGGTTGAGGACAGCGTCTTTGCAGCCGGCTATCCGCGCGAGGCGGGCGCGGT
>Ga0316209_1000143_pt1 | contig 144900 bp, 145 predicted proteins | sample 6monopyrite_MG_FD_204945 | JGI IMG/M metagenome (GOLD analysis project Ga0316209, IMG submission 204945) | Microbial mat bacterial communities from mineral coupon in-situ incubated in ocean water Damariscotta River, Maine, United States -... | ecosystem: Environmental > Aquatic > Marine >... | reverse complement strand
AAATCGGGCGCAGTCCGGCCAAAAGCGCCAGTTCCTTGTCGGCCACGTTGAAGGTAAAGCGCACCGAGCGCGGGCCGGTGGCCTCGAGGGTTTCGACCTTGTCCCAGAAACCGCGATAGCGCCCATGGCCGATGGTGCCCAATGTCTCGTAGGACCAGATTACGTCTGCGACGGTGATCGGGCTGCCGTCGTTGAACGCCGCCCCCTCGCGCAGGGTGAATTCGACCCATTCGCGATTCGGTCCGGTTTTGATCGATTCGGCGATAACGCCGTAAAGCGAAAACGGCTCGTCGAGCGAACGGCCCATTAGACTGTCACCTGTAAGATACCTTAACTGCCAGTTGACAGAGCCTTTCTGGATGTAGGGATTGAGGCTGTCGAAGGAGCCGACGTTGGCAGTGACGATTTTGCCGCCCAAGGGTGCGTCGGGGTTGGCATAGGGCAGGGACACGAAATCTGGTGGTAGGGCGGGGTCGCCATACATAGCTATGCCATGGCTAGAATCGGCGGCGGCGGTATTGGCGGCGAAAATCAGCGCCGCAGTGCTGCTATAACGGCGTAGTGGCGCGAAAAACTCTGGCTTCATTTTGGCAACAATCCCTGTCATCCCTGTATTCATTCATCATGAGCCTAAAGAGGGTTGTGTGACATATCAAACTTTTAGCTTGGCCGCAGGCGGCAATATGCGTATAAAGACATCACTGCTCGATAGGTTTCTTGCCTGTATGAAACCTGCCTCAATAACTTTACGCCCGCCTTGTGCGGGCGTTTTTTTTGGGCTTTTGCTGCGGTTGTCACCTTATTGCGAGCGGGGCCGAAAAGCGACAGAATCGGCCTGTTGTTTGCAGGTGCAGCATCTATATTAGGGGCATAACCGTATCAGTTGGAGATCAAGCAGATGTCATTCGCCGGAAAAACAGCCCTGATTACAGGATCAAACTCAGGCATCGGGTTGGGGATTGCCCGCGAATTGGCGCGTGCTGGCGCGGATGTGGTTTTGAATTCCTTTACTGATCGCCCCGAGGATCATGCGCTGGCCGCAAGTCTTGCCGAAGAGTTTGGCGTCACAGCCCGCTATATCGGCGCGGATATGTCCAAAGCCGCTGACTGCCGCCGCTTTGTCACCGATGCAGGCCACTGCGATATTCTGGTCAATAACGCGGGCATCCAGTTTGTCGCCCCGATTGACGAATTTCCGGTCGAGAAATGGGACGCGATCATTGCCATCAACATGAGCAGTGCGTTTCACACCACGGCGGCCGCTTTGCCGATGATGCGCAAGGCCGGTTGGGGGCGGGTGGTCAATATCGCCTCGGCGCATGGCTTGACCGCGTCGCCTTACAAATCTGCCTATGTTGCGGCCAAGCACGGCATGGTCGGTCTGACCAAGGTCACCGCACTGGAGACCGCGCAAGAGCCGATCACCTGCAATGCGGTGTGCCCGGGGTATGTTTTGACACCGCTGGTCGAGGAACAGATCCCCGAGACGATGAAAGAATACGGCATGGACCGCGAGACGGTGATCAAAGAGGTCATGCTGGCGCGTCAGCCGTCCAAGGAGTTTGCCACGGTCGAGCAATTGGGTGGCACGGTGAATTTCCTGTGTTCGGATGCGGCCAAACAGATCACCGGCACGACGATCAGCGTTGATGGTGGCTGGACCGCGTTATGATCAAGATTAACCTCGCGTTGCAAGGCGGCGGTGCGCATGGCGCGTTCACTTGGGGCGTGCTGGACCGCATTCTTGAAGACGATGACATCGAGATTGCGGCGATTTCGGGCACCTCTGCGGGGGCGTTGAATGCGGCGGCGCTAAAGTCGGGCATGGTCAAGGATGGCCGCGAGGGCGCACGCGAAGCGCTGGCGTGGGTTTGGGGCAAGGTCGGGGCCGTGCCGCAAGATGGCTTTACCCAGTGGTTGAATACATGGTCGCCTTCAAATCAGGTCTTGGCCGATGCGCTGGAGAAATCCCCGGCCTTTGCGGCCATGGATATGATGCAGCGTATGATGTCGCCTTATGTTTACGGGCCGCTGTTGAAAAACCCGTTGGAAGGCATTTTGAACCAGTTGGATTTTGCCAGTGTTTGCGGTGTGGCGGGCCCCGAGATCCATATTTGTGCCACCAATGTCAGGTCGGGTAAAATCCGCGTTTTTGCGGGCAAGGAGATCACCCCCGAGGCGATTATGGCCAGTGCCTGTTTGCCGACAGTGTTTCAGGCCGTCGAGATATTCGATCCCAAGACCGGTCAAACCGAAGCCTATTGGGATGGTGGATACACCGGTAACCCTGCGTTATATCCGTTGTTCCTGCCGCATTTGCCCGATGATATTTTGATTGTGAATATCAATCCGCTTTACCGTCAAGAGTTGCCGACACAGACGCAATCGATCCAGAACCGCATCAACGAGATCAGTTTTAACAGCTCGCTGTTTCGAGAGCTGCGCGCGATCGATTTTGTCAAACGCCTGTTGATTGATGGCAAGCTGCCCAGTGGCACGATGAAGGATGTATTGGTGCATATGGTGGCAGATGACGCGCTGATGAATACGCTGAATGTCGCGACAAAGACGGTGGCCATTCCGGTGATGTTGCAGCGCCTTAAAGATGCCGGGCGCACGGCGGCGGATCAGTTTTTGACCGCGCATAAAGCGGATTTGAACAAGCGCTCCACGGTGGATCTGACGGCGATGTTCAGCTAAGCAGTTTGAGAGCGAGCGCCCACATGACCACGCCGATCAGCACATCAAAGATCCGCCAAGCCCGCGCAGAGCGCATGACGGGGGCCACAAATCGCGCGCCGTAGCCCAGCCCGAAGAAAAAGACAAAAGACGATAAAACCGCCCCGATACCAAAGGCATAGCGGTCGATCTTAAGCTCGTATTGGGTCGAGATAGCACCGATCAAACCCAATGTATCAAGATAGACATGCGGGTTGAGCCAAGTGAAGGCCGCAGCCGCGCCGAGCGTCGCCCAAAGCCCTGCGGCTTGCCCCGAGATATGGGTGTCATAGGCCCCGATATAGGCCGCGCGGAACCGCATCGCCCCGTAGCCAAACAAGAAGGCCGCACCGCCCCAAGCCATGACTGTCGGCAACATCGGGGCGGCTTGCACGATGACGCTGAACCCCAAAACCCCCGCGGCAATCAACAGCGCGTCGGAGGTGGCGCAGAAAAGGCAAAGCCAGAACACATGCCGCCGCGCCAGCCCTTGGCGCAGCACAAAGGCATTTTGCGCCCCGATGGCCAGAATAAGCGAAAACCCCGTGGCAAATCCGGTAAGCGCCGGTCCGATCATTTTGCAGCGGTGGCGGGTTTTGTCGGGTCTTTGCTATTGGGGTAGACCAGCCCCGCCGAGATCACCAGCTTGGCGGCGTCCTCGACCGTCATATCAAGTTCCTTGATGTCGCCACGCGGCAAAAACAGCAAAAACCCAGAGGTCGGGTTCGGGGTTGTGGGCAAAAACACGGTGGCAATTTCGTCGCCCTGTGACAGTTTTGCGCGCACCTCGCCTTTGGCATTGGTCGAGACAAATGCAATCGCCCAAATGTCTTTGCGCGGGTATTCGATCAGGCAGGCCTTATCAAAAGACGTGTCGCGTTGCGAAAATACGGTTTCGGCGATTTGTTTGACAGCGTTGTAGATCGAGCGCACGATCGGCATCCGTTCCACCAGGCTTTCGCCCCAGCGCAGAAACGACCGCCCGATGATACCTTTGCCGATCCAGCCGACAAAGACGGTGAAGAACAAGAAGACAAAGACCCCGACGCCCCGCACGTTGACGTTGATGTAATCGCCGCCCTCGGCGCGAAAATACCGGTTGATCAGTTGTTCGGGCTGGTAATTGGCTGGCACAAAGGGCCAGACCCAGCCATCGACCCAGCCCACAACGGTCCAGATCAGCCAAAGCGTCAGAGCAATCGGGGCCACGATGATCAGGCCCGCAAGGAAATTGCCACGCGCACGCGCGATCAGGCCGCGGCGTGCGGGTTTTATGTCATCATGCAGGGGATCGAGTTTCATCTGTGCCGCACCTTGAGGTTTGCCCTTATCTAAGGGGCCGCCCTGCGCGCTACAAGCATTACTGCGTGATGGCTGTCTGTTTGATCATTTGAGCCGCGATTTTTGCCGCCAAACGCGCATTATTGCGCACCAACGCGATGTTTGCGGTCAGGGATTGTCCGTCTGTCAGCTCGAAAATCCGCCCCAGCAGAAAGGGTGTCACTGCCTTGGCAGAGATGTTTTGTGCGTGGGCCTCGCCCAAGGCGCGGGTGATGGCGGGGGCAAGGATGTCTGCGGGGATTTCATCCGCTGTGGGGATCGGGTTGCAGATCAGTTGCCCGCCCGAAAGCCCCATCGCCCTGCGCATGATTTGCGCGCGCGCGATGTCCTCTGCTGTGTCCATGCGCAAGGGTGCGGGCATGTCAGAGGTGGCGGACCAAAAGGCGGGCAGATTGTCTTGACCGTAAGCAATGACCGGCACACCGAGAGTTTCGAGCACCTCGTAGGTTTTTTCCAGATCAAGGATCGCCTTGGCGCCTGCGGCCACGACGGTGACATCGGTGCGGGCCAGTTCTTGCAAGTCCGCCGAGATGTCAAACGAGGTTTCCGCGCCGCGGTGCACGCCGCCGATGCCGCCCGTGGCAAAGACGCTGATCCCTGCCAGTTTGGCCGCGATCATGGTGGCGGCCACGGTTGTGGCGCCCGTGCCACCTGTGGCAATGCAGGCCGCGATATCGGCACGCGACAGTTTGGCCACGTTCTGCGCTTGGCCAAGGCTGTCGAGAGTATCAGTCTCCAGACCGATGTGCAGCACGCCGTTGATCACGGCGATGGTGGCGGGGGTGGCGCCATTGTCGCGCACGTCCTGTTCGACGCTGCGCGCAGTTTGCACGTTTTGCGGAAACGGCATCCCGTGGGTGATGATCGTGCTTTCGAGTGCTACAACGGGCGTGCCTTGGCTGCGGGCGGTGGCCACTTCGGCGCTGAACTGCATGGGGATCGTCATAGCGGGGTTTCTCCTGAAACGTAAGTGGCGGCGGCGTTGCCCGCGCGGGTGAGGGCGGCGATACGGGTCATGCCTTGGGCCTCTGACGCGATATGAGCTGCCATGAATGTGTCGCCTGCACCCGTGACCCGTGTGACCATGACGGCGGGCGGGGTGTGGCTGATGATATCGTCTGCGGTGCCTTCCGAGGCTGCGTTGCCGCCATCGGTGACCAGCACGCGGTGCGCGCCGCGTTTGAGCAGAGCGGCGGCAGCTTCGGCAGAGGTTGCAAATGTGGTTTGGCACAAAAGTCCGGCTTCCTCGAGGTTCACATAGAGGGTCGCGGAGGGGTGGTTCATCAGTGCCAGAAGCCGCGCGGCCTTGCCCGGAGAGGCGGGGGCCACGCGCAGGTCGGCATTGGTGAATAGCGGCGATGTGGCGATGGTTTGCAACAGCTCTTCGGTCAGGTTGCCGTCAAGTGCGACAGTGCCTTTGAACGGTGCAGCCACAGAGCCAAGCCGTCCGTCGGCCAGCGGGCGCAGGATTTTGTCGCCAGCCGCCTCGAGCGAATGGGCATCCGCGATAGCCGCGATCAGCCCGTTAGCGCCCTCAATGGCCATATACACATCGGTCGGCAGGTCGTCAGAGCGATAAAGGTGATCGGTCACAAGGCCCATGCGCTGCGCCTCTGCGACCAGTTCCTCGCCTTCCGCATCGCGCCCGATGGCCGAGATCAGCGCGGGCGTCATGCCAAAGCGCCGCAGCGTCATGGCAATATTCATCGCAACCCCGCCCGGCAGCCGTGTGATCCGCCCCGGAACATCAGAGCCGATGCGCATATGGTTGGCCGCACGTCCGATCACGTCCCATAAGACGGAGCCGATGCAAAGGATATCAGGGCGTTGTGTCATGGCCCGCTTTTGGCGCAGGGCAGGGCATTATGCAAGTCAAGGAGCGGCAAAAGTGAGGTTGGCCCAAACGGGGTCGATGATGGCGATTTTCCTGCTGTCGTTGGTGTGGGTTCAAATGCGCAGCCACGGGATTCTTGCGGGTGAATATTGGCTCATCATGCGGGTATTTGTGTAAAAAACCGCCTCGCTTTTTTAAAAATACTCCCGCCGGAGGCTAGAAGGCTTGCCTCCGGTCCAAACAACGGCTAAAGCGCGCCTACGAAATCCCCAGACGGGGGCGGGTCTATCGGGGAGAAATCCCGCTATATCCACCGGTTGTCGCAATTCTGCGCCTGCATCCCCCGTCCTTGGTTAAAACCGGAAAAGGAATACAAACATGGCTCTTCCCGAGTTCACCATGCGCCAACTGCTTGAAGCTGGCGTTCACTTTGGCCACCAGACAGCGCGCTGGAACCCAAAGATGCAAAACCACATTTACGGCAGCCGCAACGGCATCCACATCATGGACCTGACACAAACGGTTCCAATGTTGGACCAAGCATTGCAAGTTATTCGCGACACTGTCGCAAAGGGCGGCCGCGTTCTTTTTGTTGGCACAAAGCGTCAGGCACAAAAGCCAATCGCTGATGCTGCTGAAAAGTCTGCGCAGTTCTACATGAACCACCGCTGGCTTGGCGGCACACTCACCAACTGGCAGACTGTGTCCAAATCGATCAACCGTCTTAAGGCGATTGACGAGGCCTCCGAGAACGGTTTTGCCGGTCTGACCAAAAAAGAGCGTCTTGGCATGGAGCGCGAGCAGGGCAAATTGCAAGCGTCTTTGGGCGGTATCCGCGAAATGGGCGGTGTGCCTGATCTGCTCTTCGTCATCGACGTGAACAAAGAAACACTTGCGATCGCAGAAGCTAAAAAGCTTGGTATTCCGGTTGTGGCCATCGTCGACACGAACTGCTCCCCAGATGGCATCGACTACGTCATCCCAGGCAACGACGATGCGGCACGCGCAATCGCGCTTTACACTGACCTCGCAGCACGTGCAGCCCTTGACGGGATGCAGGCACAGCTTGGCGCCGCTGGCGTTGACATGGGTGCGATGGAAGAATTCGCAGAAGAAGTGGTTGCGGCCGAAGCTGTATAAGCGCGGCTGGCACAAACCTATTGCGGGGCAGGGGGTGACCCCTTGCCCCGCCCCAATTTGAATTCCGTAATGGAGAGATAACATGGCAATTACCGCTGCAATGGTAAAAGAACTGCGCGACAGCACGGGCGCAGGCATGATGGACGCGAAAAAAGCGTTGACTGAAAACAATGGCGACATGGAAGCATCCGTTGACTGGCTGCGCACCAAGGGCCTGGCGAAAGCGGCCAAGAAATCCGGTCGCACCGCGGCAGAGGGTCTTGTGGCTGTTGCTGTGTCGGGCGGCAAAGGGATTGCGGTTGAAGTGAACGCCGAGACCGACTTTGTATCCAAAAACGCCGATTTCCAGAAAATGGTTGCGGGTATTTCGGCCGTGGCGTTGACAGTGTCCGACACGGATGCGTTGAAAGCGGCTGACATGGGCGGCAAGACCGTCGCGCAGACTGTGACAGACGCGGTTGCGATCATCGGCGAGAACATGTCGGTGCGCCGCATGTCGGTTCTGGAAGGCGAAACAGTTGTGTCCTACGTGCACAATGCGGCCGCCACAGACATGGGCAACATCGGCGTTTTGGTGGCGATGACTGGCGACGACGCGGCATTTGGCCGTCAGGTTGCGATGCATATCGCTGCTGTGAACCCGGTCTCTTTGTCCGAAGCAGACCTGGACGCGGCAGTTGTTGAAAAAGAGAAGAATGTGCAAATGGACATTGCACGCGAATCTGGCAAGCCGGAAGCTGTGATCGAGAAAATGATCGTTGGCCGTATGAAGAAATACATGGCTGAAGTTACATTGCTTAACCAACAATTCGTTGTGAACCCTGACCTGACTGTTGGCGCTGCTGCGGCAGAGGCTGGCGTTGTGATCACCGGTTTTGCACGCGTCGAAGTTGGCGAAGGCATCGAAATTGTGAAAGAAGATTTTGCAGCTGAAGTGGCCAAGCTGAACGGCTAAGCGGCTTTATTCACAGATTAAGAGGGCCTGCTTGAGCAATCAGGCGGGCCTTTTTTATTTGCCCGATGCGACACACGCATAAGTGGCAAAACGCCACAATTGGGCCACAAAGTCTTTGTACCAAATCTTCAGATAATTTGAACGAGGACAATTGCACGATGGTCGAAGTAACCAAATACGACACGAACAACCAATTTAGCTGGACCGAGAAAACCCAGACTTTCGACTATGTTACGGGTGAGTTGACACAAGACTATGTTCTTTTCGACAACGGCCTGACCAGCACGGATATTTATGCCAACGGTGTAAGAACCATAGGTATTCTCGAAGACGTCGCCGTCGATGGTGGGCTGTTTAACTGGGCCAATAAGTGGACCCAGTATGATGAAACCGGCGCTGTGATTGGTGTTGGCATCGAATATGATAATAATGTCATCCAGGAAGACACCTATGAATACGGCGTGCTTTTGAACTCTGTTCGCGTTGATAGACTTGGTGATGCCGAGATTTGGACCCGTTTTGATCTGATGTATGGTTTGGACGGGCAGCTCGTGACGAAAATCATTCAATTTGATGATGGCATTGTTCGTGTGCAGAATTTCGCGGAAGGCAGCCGCACGTCGACCTTTGACTACGACAATCCGAATGACGCGGGGACTGGCATAAAGTCTTGGGATCGCGTTGAGACATATTACGACCAAGCGGGTGCGGTGTCCAAGCAGGCCACATTCTACGACAACGGCCTCTTGCGCGTCACATCGTATCAGGACGGCCAGCGCGCAAGCGTCGTGCAACGCGACAATCCCGATGAGGCGGGTTCGGGTGTGAAGGCTTGGGATCGGATCGAGACGTATTTCGACGCGACCGGCCAAAAGTCCGAGCGGGCCACGTTCTATGACAACGGTATCATCAAAGTGCAGCAATATACGGAAGGGCAATTGACCCAACTTTTGCAGTATGGCGAGGCAGATGCAGCCTCATGGGACCGGATCGAGACCACGTTTTCCCGCAGTGCTGGGAGTGTGACCAAAACCACGCTGACGGTTGGTGATGATGGCGTCGAACGTGTTGATGTCCGAGAGGATGGAAAACGCGCGTCCTTGGTTGAAATTGATGCGTCGGCTGATGGCACGGCACGCAAATGGGAAACCAACGCGCGTCAATACGACGAAGCGGGGCAACTGGCGCAGCAGCGTATCACATACGACAACACAGATCAGTTTGTGTTCCTGTACGCAGATCGGGCGAAAACCCAAAAGGTCGAATTTGATGGCGACGACAGCAACGCATGGGTTTACCGCGTGACCGACTACACCGCTGATGGCCCTGTTGTGACAACCTATGATCCGGGCGACGCAGCAACACCGCCAGAGATTATAGCGCTGTTTGACGACCTCGGTTTCTAACAAAAATGGCCCTGGGGCAGCGTCCCCCAAGGCCGTTACTTGTTAACAATGTTAGTCGCGGATCGCCTTGCCTGATAATCGTCAGGATTGCGATCCGCAGTCCCCGGACCTTAGGCCACCACTCACGGAACAGGGGCAGGGTGGCATGTGACCTAGCGTCACGTAAGTAAGGTTTTCCATACCTTTGCGAACGCGTGCAATGACAATTAGAGATCGACAACAAACATCTGATTGTAGAATGCCGATTTGAGCACGGCCTGAGCGGTGGTTTCGACATCCAGTGCTGTGCGGGCCAGGCGCAGATGTTTTTCGACCGTGGCGGGTGTCAGGTTCAACAAAACGGCGATGTCCTGCGCGGTTTTCCCATCGCCTACCCATTGCAGCACCTCGCGCTGGCGCTTGGTCAACCGGCGCTCGCCAGAATAGGGCAGGGTCAAAAGCTTTAGGTGCATGACGTTATTGGCCACGATGATTTCGTTGCCATGGGTTGCCCAGATTTGATCGACATCGTCTTGGCGCAATCCGGGTTTGGCGGTCAGCGCAATCGCGGCTTTCACACGCTCCGAAACCGACTTGAAACTGATCGTATAGCCTGCGGTAACGTCCATCGTGCTGTTGAATTCAACGACGCGGCGTTCATTTACGCTAAGATTTTCTGTCAGGTGCAAGTCTTGAAGCCAGCGCCAACTACAGGCGCCATTGTTTTCCAACGCCCAACGGACCATGGGTGCCTGAAACAGCAAGCCGTCATCAAGGAATACAGCCATATAGGCCGGATCGTGATTGGTCAGCACAACCCAGTCCTGCGGATCGCCCAGAGAGTGCTGCGTGTTGTAGCGCGTGTATCCATAGATCAACCGGTCAAAACCAAAGGCGGCCATATAGGAGGTATGCAGGTCCCAGAGAGTCTCGACGGACATCGCGCTGACGATATCGTCAAGATGGTCTAAAACGGCCTTCATCGCGGGTATCCTTATAAGGATGGCAGGTCAGTGGAGCCAACATGCATAATTTCAGCCGTGTAATCAAAGGGTTTCAGGATATTAATATTACATAATCATCATTATGCGTATTTCGCGTTGTAACGGGTGAATTCACAAACGAAGTGCAAATTCTTTAACAAGGTATTGAATCGCATGGAGTTAAATTATGGCACGTTGCTACCCTCACCTGAACCTCGAAGAGAAGTTTTACCAGCACCTACCCCAGCATCGCCTATGTCGCAGGCCACGTGGAACTCGGAGGCATCATGGACGTCATATCCTTGATGAATTGGCCATTGCACATCGTCCTGAAGCGGTAGCCGACCGGAGCCAATTCGGCCATTGGGAGTGCGATCTGGTGATGTTCCGCAAGGAATTTGGCAAAGCCAACGTCACTTCCCTGGTCGAACGTGTCAGCCAGTTTACAGTCGTTTTGAAGAACCCGGGCAGCCAATCAAAGCCCGTGATGGAGGGCCTGATCGACAGCCTGTCACCCCTGCCAGCTGAAGCGCGACGTAGCATCACTTTTGACCGCGGCACAGAGTTCAGTGCGTGGCAGTATTTGAAGGATGGTCTGGGCGTTGAGCCATGGTCTGCGACCCTCAGTCGCCGTGGCAAAAGGGCACCGTAGAAAATACCAACAACCGCCTGCGCCGCTACCTGCCGCGAAAGGCCGATCCAACGGCGTTCACAGATCAACGTTTGAGGTCAATCTGCGAGCGCCTCAACGCAACGCCGCGTAAGTGTCTGGGGTATCAAACGCCCGCTGAGGTGTTCCGGCGAAACTTATGGAAGGAGAGCGGTAATCCAGATAAACCGAAACCACAAAAATTGCGCTTCAACGCGCGTTCACAGATTAGTCGGCAGCGACGACTTTATGGGTTACCGCGCTCAGCCCTTCGATCTGTCCAGACAGACGATCGCCCGCCACGACCGGACCTACCCCTGCCGGCGTGCCGGTCATGATAAGGTCGCCGGCGCTCAGATGGTAGTAGTGTGACAGGTGGCTGATGATCTCGGGCACCGACCAGACCATATCGGAGAGCTGCGCCTCTTGCCGTGTGCGCCCGCCCACATCTAGCGTGATGCGCTGTGGTCCCAGCGTGCCCATCACGTCGCGCGGCGTGATCGCACCAATGACAGCCGCGTGCTCAAAATCCTTACCCAGTGACCAAGGTCTGCGCGCGTCTTTGCCGTCTTGCTGTAGGTCGCGGCGCGTCATATCCAACCCGCAGGCATAGCCGAACACGACATCCTGCGCCCTGCTCTGACTGCCCTTGAAAATACTGCCGCCCAGAGCCACAACCAGTTCCATCTCATGGTGATAATTCGCGGTTCCGGGCGGATATGGCACGGTTTGGCCGGACTGACAGAGCGCCTGCACCGATTTGGTGAAATACCACGGAGCCTCGCGGTCGACCGTGCCGCCCATCTCACTGGCATGGGCCACATAATTGCGACCGACGCAGAAAATACGCGCCACCGGATAGCCTTGCTTTGCTCCCACAACAGGCAGCACATGCAGTTTTGGCGGGTCGAACAGAAGATCGGTCATCGGGTGGTCCTCTTGACGGGCAAGGACAAGCTATCTGTCCAATTGCCATGTATCACACTATATCAGGTCGGAACTTTCAACCATGCGCAGCGGAGTGTCACGATGAAACATGCAGATATCGGCCTGATCGGTCTTGGAACGATGGGCGCCGCACTGGCGCTGAACATTGCGGACAACGGATTTGATGTTGCGGTCTGGAACCGCACGACCCAAGTGACACATGATTTTACCAATAATTCCGGTGCCTTATCGCACAAAGTTCATCCAACCGATACCTTGGCTGATCTTGTGAAAGCCATCGCAAAGCCGCGCGCGATCATTTTGATGGTGCCCGCGGGGTCTGCGGTTGACGAGCAAATCGCGGCCCTGCGCCCCCTGCTGGACCCCGACGATATGATCATTGATGCGGGCAACGCCAATTTTCACGACACAAACCGCCGTGCCGCCGAGGCAGGTGAGCTGCCATTCTTGGGGATTGGCGTGTCTGGCGGTGAGGAAGGTGCAAGGTTCGGGCCCTCGATTATGGGTGGTGGCGCGCGCGAACATTGGGACCGCGTGGCCCCTATTCTGACCGCGATTGCGGCGAAGTATAACGGTATTCCTTGTGCCACATGGATGGGCCCCGAGGGTGCGGGTCATTTTGTTAAAGCCGTGCACAACGGGATTGAATATGCCGATATGCAAATGATTGCAGAGGCTTATGGCGTGATGCGTGATGGTTTGGGCATGGATGCCGATGCCATTGGCACCGCGTTTGCCGATTGGGACAAGGGCGCGCTGAAATCCTATCTGACCGAAATATCTGCCAAGGTGGCCAAGGCTGTTGATCCTGAAACCGGCCTGCCGATGCTAGAGGTGATTGTGGATGCGGCGGGCCAAAAAGGCACCGGTCGCTGGACTGCGATAGAGGCGCAACATCTGGCGGCACCGATCCCCGCAATCGAGGCCGCAGTCGTTGCGCGCAACCTGTCCTCTCAGCGCGATAAGCGCGCGCTGGGTGAAAGCATTTTTGGCGCGGCTCCGCAGCCGATTTCGGGTATTTCGCTTGAGACGCTGCAAGGTGCTTTGATTGCCGGTAAAATACTTTGTTACTCGCAAGGGTTTGAAATGATTGGAAAAGCGTCCGGTCAATTTGGCTGGGCGCTGCCGTCGCCCGCGATTGCCGAAGTCTGGCGCGAGGGTTGTATCATCAGGTCCGAGATGCTGAATGATATGGCCAGCGCGCTGACGCAAGACGCAGATCGCAACCTGATGTTCGCGCCGTTTTTTGCAGACCTTTTGAAAACCCATCATGGGGCATTGCGTCAGGTGGTGGCACAGGCCGCCCTGAACGGGATTGCGATGCCGGCGCTGGCGTCGGGGCTTGCGTATTTTGATGCGATGCGCACCGCACGCGGCACCGCCAATATGATCCAAGGCCAGCGCGATTTCTTTGGCGCCCACGGGTTCGAGCGCACCGATGGCCGCAAGGACCAGCACGGGCCGTGGGCTGCATCAGCCTAGCGCATACCCTGCCCCGCGCACCGTGCGCAGCGGATCGGTCCCGCCTGCCTTGGTCAAAACCTTGCGCAGGCGGCCCACATGCACGTCCACGGTGCGGGTATCAACGTAGACATCGCGGCCCCAGACGCGGTCCAGCAACATGTCGCGCGACCAGACACGGCCCGGTTTTTCCATAAATGCAGCCAGCAGGCGAAACTCTGTGGGGCCGAGTTTCAGCTCATTGCCTGCGCGGGTGACGCGGTGGGTTTCCGCGTCCAATACGATGTCGTCATAGGTCAGGGTTTGCCCGACAGTCGCGGGCCGCACGCGGCGCAATTGTGCCCGCACCCGCGCCATCAATTCGGCCACTGAATAGGGTTTGACCACATAGTCGTCAGCGCCGGTCTCCAACCCGCGCACCATGTCGACCTCTTCGGATTTGGCCGAGAGCATGATGATCGGGATCGCGCGGGTCTCGGGGCGCGATTTGATCCTGCGGCAGACTTCAATGCCTGAAACATGCGGCATCATCCAATCCAGCACAATCACATCGGGCGGGTCTTCGGACAGCGCCAGCAGCCCCGCCTCGCCGTCGTTTGCCGCAGTCACCCGAAACCCCGCAGCGCTTAGATTATAGCTCAACATCTCGCGCTGTGCCGCCTCGTCTTCGATCACAAGGATATGCGGTTGCTGCGACACGGGCGACTAATTCACATCCGTGACAAAAGAGGTTTTATCGCCTTTGGGGCGCGCCTCTTCAGGCATTTCACCGGTGACCAGATAGATCACCTGTTCGGCCATATTGGTGACCAGATCGCCCATGCGTTCGACGTTTTTGGCCATGAAATGCAGGTGCATACAGGTGGTGATATTGCGCGGGTCTTCCATCATGAAGGTCAGGAATTCGCGAAACAGCGCGTTATACATCTGGTCCACTTCATGGTCGCGCTGGCGCACATCCTCGGCCAGAATAGCATCGCGGCGCAGGTAGGCATCAAGCATGTCTTTGAGCATCGATTGCACCTCGCGCGCCATCCGTCGCAGGGCTGCGTCAGAGCCCGCAATCTGTGGCATATCGACCAGAGTACCGGTGCGTTTGGCCATGTTCTTGGCGTAGTCGCCGATCCTCTCGAGACTGGCGGCAATGCGCAGCACGGTCAAAATGGCGCGCAGGTCTTTGGACACAGGCGCGCGCAGGGCGATGACCCGAGCTGCCTCTTCGTTGATTTGCAATTCAAGCGCATCGATCACCTTGTCGTCCGCACGCACGCGGTCAGCCAGGTCGGTGTCGCGGGTTTCCAGCGATTTGGCCGCCGACACAATGGCGTCTTCCACCAGGCCGCCCATTTTGAACACAAGCGTTTGGATGGCGTCCAAGTCGCGGTCATAGGCCGAGGAAATATGTTCGTTCATTATCAGCTCCTTACCCGATCCGGCCCGAGATATAGCTCTCGGTGCGCGGATCTTCGGGGTTGGTGAAAATCTTGTCTGTATCATCATATTCCACAAGGTTACCCAAATGGAAGAACGCGGTTTTTTGGCTGACGCGCGCGGCCTGTTGCATCGAATGGGTCACAATCACGACACTATAGGACTGGCGCAGCTCATCGATCAATTCCTCGACCTGTGCGGTGGCAATCGGGTCAAGCGCAGAGCACGGCTCGTCCATCAGCAAAATCTCGGGCGCGGTCGCGATGGCGCGCGCGATGCAAAGCCGTTGTTGTTGCCCGCCCGACAGCCCCGTGCCCGGTTGATCAAGCCGGTCCTTGGCCTCGGTCCAAAGCGCCGCTTTTCGCAGGGATTTCTCGACGATTTCGTCGAGCTCCGCCTTGTTGCGCGCCAGACCGTGGATTTTGGGTCCGTAGGCCACATTATCATAGATCGATTTAGGGAACGGATTGGGTTTTTGGAACACCATGCCGACTTTGGCACGCAATTGCACGGGGTCCACTTTGGGGTCGTAGATGTCCTCATTGTCGATCAGGATGTCGCCGGTCACGCGGCAAATGTCGATGGTGTCGTTCATCCGGTTCAGACAGCGCAGAAAGGTGGATTTGCCGCAGCCCGAAGGCCCGATGAACGCGGTCACGGTTTTATCGGCAATTTCGACGTTCACGTCTTTGATTGCATGGGTGTCGCCGTAGTGGACCTGCACGCCTTTGGCCGAAATCTTGGGGTTTTTCATGTGTAAATCTTTCATGTCGTCACCAGCGCCGCTCGAATTTGCGCCGCAGGAATATAGCGATCGCATTCATAATCAGCAGGAATATGAGAAGGGTTATGATGGCACCGGAGGCCCGCTCGACAAAGCCCGGATCGGCGCGTTGGGTCCAGTTGAACACCTGCACCGGAAGTGCTGTGGCGGCTTCGCCAAACAGCCCCGCCTCGGGGGTATAGGCGGCGGGATATTCGCGCACGAATGCCACCATACCAATCAACAATAAGGGCGCTGTTTCGCCCAAAGCCTGCGCCAGCCCAAGGATGGTGCCGGTCAGGATGCCGGGGGCCGCCAAGGGCAGGACGTGGTGGAACACCGATTGCATTTTGCTGGCCCCGACCCCCAATGCCGCGTCGCGGATCGAGGGCGGGACCGATTTCAAAGAGGCCCGCGTCGAGATGATGATCGTGGGCAGGGTCATCAGCGTCAGCACAAGGCCCCCGACCAAGGGCGAGGATTGGTTGAACTCCATAAAGTTGATGAAAATCGCCAAACCCAAGATTCCGTAGACGATAGAGGGCACCGCTGCAAGGTTCGAGATATTGACCTCGATCACATCGGTCCAGCGGTTTTTGGGCGCAAATTCTTCGAGGTAGATCGAGGCTGCGACCCCAATCGGCAGGGCTAGCACCAAGACCACGATCATCATGTAAAGCGAACCCAGAATGGCGACCCCGAGACCCGCCGCCTCGGGGCGTTGATCGGAGGCATCGGGCGCTGTCAGGAAGGCCCAGTTGAACTTGGTCCGCACGATACCGGCGTCTGCCAAGGCCTGCGCCAGCGCCAGTTCTTCGGGCGATGTATTGCCATCAAGTGCCGCACTTTCCATCGTGACACGGCCTTTGAAATACCCATCAATACGCCCGTTCATCAGCAATTCAAACGTCGCGTCACCGCCGATCACATCAGGGTTGGCGAGCACAAAACCCCGCACGGTGGCGGCGGCTTCTTTTGACAGCATCCCGCCGATATCTTTGGCGTTCAAATCGGTGCTGATGCCTGCGGTTTGTAAGGCGGCGACCATGCCGTTTTTGAGAAGCGAGCTATAGCCGATGGTGGTGACTTTCTTCATCACATCTGGGTCGCGCACACCGGATTTATCCAGTTTATCCTCTGGCAGCGGCACGGTGATCGTGGCGTAGGTCTGTTTGAACGACGAGGCGCCGGTGCCGATCACGGAGGTGAGTAAGACCGCGAGTGCCAGCATCGCCATCACGATGGCCGCCAGCCCGTAGGCCTTGAACCGTGTCTCGGCAGCGTTGCGCCGTTTGGTGCGCGCATCGACGGTGAGCAAGGATTTATAGCTCATTCATATTGCTCCCGATATTTGCGCACGATGTAGAGAGCCAGCACATTCAGACCCAAGGTGATGACAAACAGCGTCAGCCCCAGCGCAAAAGCCACCAGCGTTTCGGGGCTGGCAAAGTCGGTGTCGCCGGTCAACTGGCTGACGATTTTCACGGTCACGGTTGTCATCGCCTCGAACGGGTTCAGCGATAATCGTGCGGCGGCCCCTGCCCCCAGAACCACGATCATCGTCTCACCGATCGCCCGCGAGGCGGCGAGCAGAATTGCCCCCACCACACCGGGCAGCGCTGCGGGCAAGACCACTTGGCGGATGGTTTCGGATTTGGTAGCCCCCAGCCCCAAAGACCCGTCGCGCATCGCTTGCGGCACCGCGTTGATGATGTCGTCCGACAGCGAGGACACAAACGGGATCAGCATGATCCCCATCACAAGTCCTGCGGTCATCACGCTGGAGGCGCTGTCGCCAAAGCCCAAGGGAGCGGCAAAATAGTCGCGCAGGAACGGCCCCACGGTGATCAGCGCAAACAGCCCGTAGACGATGGTCGGGATGCCCGCGAGGAGTTCAATGGCGGGTTTGGCGATGGCGCGCATCCGCGGGCTGGCGTATTCCGACAGGTAAATGGCGGCAAACATGCCGATGGGCACCGCAAAAACCAAGGCGATAAAGCTGATGTAAAGCGTGCCCCAGAGCAGCGGTAAAATCCCCAAAGCAGAGTTGCCCCGAAAATTGGGCGACCACTCGGTGGACAAGAAAAAGTCCTGCCAGCGGTATTGTGAAAAGAAGTTGCGGGTCTCGAAAATCATCGAAAACACAATCCCCAAGGTCGTCAGGATCGCGATCACCGAAGCGGCCATCAGGATCAGTTTGATCCATGTCTCGGCGTGGTTGCGCGCGCGGTAATCGGGTGTGATTTGCAGCAATGCCCCCGCAAAACAAAGCAGCGCAACCCCGATCACGACCCATCCGGTCAGCGCGCCGCCACCCGCCATTGCGCCGCCAATCAGCACGGCCAGCGCAGGGATCACGATCGTCAGCAAGGCGTTAAGCGCGTATTGCGCAGGCAAGGCCGCCAGTGTGCGACTATCGCCGCCCGAGACAGCGATCGCACGGCGCGCAGCCAGCAGATAGCCCAAGGTGGCCAGCGCGGCGACGGTCAGAAGTGGCACAGAGAGAGGCAACATCGGTGGGTGTTTCTTTCGCGTCAAAGGATCAGGGGCGCGGTTTGACCGCACCCCTGAAAGGTATTTTTACATGTCGCCCATTGTCGTGGCATTGGCCACGGTTTCCTGCACAGTGGCAAGGTCAGGATCAGAAACAAGACCGTATTCCGCCAATGGTCCGTCCGGCCCTGCCACATCGTCAGAGACAAAAAACTCGGCAAAGTCCTGCAAGCCCGCGATCAGATCGAGATGGGCCGCCTTGATATAAAAATACAGCGGACGCGACACCGGATAGTCGCCCGCAGCGATGCTTTGCGCGCTGGGCACAACGCCCGACATTGTTGCCACTTGCAACTTGTCTGTGTTGTTCTCGTAGAAGGCCAGACCAAACACGCCGATGCCGTTTGTATCCGCTTGGATGCGCGCCAGTGTTTCGGTGTAATCGCCGTCCACATCAACAGAGAGCCCATCGGTGCGGATCGCCATGCAAGTGGCCTCGGCTGCGTCCGCATCACCGCCATTGATATCCATGATGGCCTCGAGCGCGCCGCTGGCTTCGCAGCCTGCAAGGATAACTTTTTCCTCGAAAACTTCGCGTGTGCCATGCTTGGTGCCCGGAATGAAGGCTTGGATCGGCTGCGCGGGGAAGGCTGGGTTCACCTGATCCCAGGTCCGGGTCGGGTTGGCCACCAAAGCGCCGTCAACCACCACCTGTGCGGTCAAGGCGTTATACCAGTCGGCAGGGGTGAATTCAAAAGCGTTGCCGTTGATGTCGGAGGCAAAGACGATACCGTCATAGCCGATGCGCACTTCGATGATCTCGGTGACACCATTTGCAGCACAGACCGCGATTTCGGAGGGTTTGATTTCTCGCGAGGCGTTCGCGATGTCGATCGTGTTCACACCCACGCCTTCGCAGAACCGCTTGAGCCCCGCAGAAGAGCCGCCCGAACCGACCACCGGTGTCGGGTAGTCAAAGTTTTCACCAAACAGTTCCGCCACGATCGCAGCATATGGCAAAACGGTCGAAGAGCCTGCGATTTGCACCCCTTCGCGCGCCATGGCCACAGGGGCCGTCAGTGCCACAATGACAACGCTTGCAGCCGTTGTTTTCAAAATACTCATCAGGTCTGTCCTAACCGTTGTGATTTCACACGACCGCCCGAATGCGCGGTCCGTATGCGGTGGTCTAGACACCGTTGACATCGCTTTTGTGACAGTGATGTAAAAGTTTTATGACAAGGCGGCGGTTAGGTCGGCAAAAGCACCCTGACGGTGGTCCCTGCCCCAAGCTCGCTTTGAATACGCAACCGGCCACGGTGCCGGTTGATGATATGTTTTACAATCGCAAGACCCAGTCCGGTGCCGCCAACCTCGCGCGAGCGGTGGTTGTCGACGCGGTAAAACCGTTCGGTGAGCCGCGCAATATGATGCGCCGCAATGCCGCCGCCGGTGTCGGATACCGTGACCATCACCGCTTGGCCGTGCAGCCCTTTATGGATGCAGGCTTTGTGCAAGGTGACGGTGACCTGTCCGCGCGCGCCGCCGTATTTCAGAGCGTTTTCAACCAGATTGGTGAAGACCTGCTGCAATTGTGCCGCGTCGCCGGTGATGTCGACCCGTGCTGCAGGCAGATCAAACACCATCTCGACGCCGGCGTTTTGGGCGATGATCAATAGGCTTTCGCGCACCGCACCCAAGACTTCGCCCAGATTTACGCGGCCCGTGGGCCGCTGCTGCTCGATCTCCTCCAACCGGCTCAGCTGCATCAATTCGTCCACCAACCGTGTCATGCGCCCCGCCTCTTGACCCATGATCCCTAAAAACCTGTCACGCGCCGCCGCATCATCACGCGCCGCGCCGCGCAATGTCTCGATGAAACCGGTCAAAGCGGTCAATGGCGTGCGCAATTCGTGGCTGACATTGGCAATGAAATCGCTGCGCATCTTGCCTGCGACGTCGCTTTGTGAGCGGTCAATTAGGCATAACAATACGCCCGTTCCCGCGCGCTGCACCGCCACGTCGTAATTTGTTTCGCGCCCGCCGCTGCCGCCCAGATACCGTGCGGTAGCTGGCGCACCTTGCTCAAAGACCTGCTCGATGGCCGCGATCACCGCAGGCTGGCGCATGGCCGCAATAAAGTGCCTGCCCGCGATATTCTTGCCAAAAAGTGCCGCAAACCCGCCGTTGACATGCGCAATGCGCTGGTCGGCCCCGATCAGGGCCGCAGGCTGCGGGATTGCCGCGACAATATCGGCGGGCGTCATGTTAGACTGGCTTGAGATCGCGGCGGAACCGGGCCGCGTTTTCGCGGTAGTTCTGTGCCGAGGCGCGCAGGCTGGCGATCGCTGCCGCGTCCAGTGCGCGCACCACTTTGCCCGGCACGCCCATCACAAGGCTGCCGTCGGGGATGGTTTTCCCTTCGGTGATCAAAGCCCCTGCCCCGATCAGGCAGTTTTTGCCAATCACAGCCCCGTTCAGGACCGTGGCCCCCATGCCGATCAACGTATTTTCCCCGATCGTGCAGCCATGCAGCATCGCCTTATGCCCGATCGTGCAGCCCGCGCCGATGGTCAGCGGAAAACCCATATCGGTGTGCAGCACACAGTTTTCCTGCACATTGCTGCCCGCGCCAAGCGTGATCATCTCGTTGTCACCGCGCAGCGTGCTGCCAAACCAGACCGAGCTTGCCGGTCCAAGCGTCACGGCACCGATCACGTGACAGCCCGGTGCGATCCACGCGTCGTGATCGATCTTGGGTGCTTTATCGCCCAATGAATAGATCATCAGCGGTCCTCGAACTGGCTTTGCAACGCGCGCACATGTGTCATCAGGCCCGGTTGCTGGCTGGCGCGCAAGCGCTCGGCGCTGATAATGGTTTTCAGGCGTGCCTCGGTCTCGTCAAGATCGTCGTTGACCATCACATAATCATACCCGTCCCAATGGCTGATCTCGTCCCAGCTTTTCTGCATCCGTGCCTCGATGGTGTCGGCATCGTCTTGGCCGCGACTGACCAAGCGGCGGTGCAATTCGGTGATCGATGGCGGCAGGATGAAAATCGACAGCACATGTTCGCGCAGGGCTGATTTGCTGATCTGTTGCGCGCCCTGCCAATCAATGTCGAACAAAACATCGCGGCCCGCATCGATTGCCGCTTGCACCGGCGCCTTGGGCGAGCCGTAGTAATTGCCAAAGACCCGCGCATGTTCGAGCATTTCGCCATCCGCAACCTGGGCCTGAAACGCCTCTGTGCTGACAAAGTAATAGTCTTTGCCATCAACTTCACCGGCGCGCGGCGCGCGGGTTGTCGACGAGACAGAGAATCGCAAGCTGTCGTCCCATTGGCGCAAGCGCCCTGCCAGTGTCGATTTTCCGGCCCCCGAGGGCGACGAGAGGATGATAAGAAGGCCACGTCTTTTCAAGGGCTTACTCCACGTTTTGAATTTGCTCACGCATCTGGTCGATGACAGATTTGAGGTCCAACCCGATCGCCGTTAGCTCTGACGACCCTGCCTTGGCGCACAATGTATTGGCCTCACGGTTAAATTCCTGTGCCAGAAAGTCCAGTTTGCGACCCGCAGGTTTGGGATCGGCCAGCAAGGCACGCGCTGCGGTCACATGGGTTTGCAGGCGCACGATTTCCTCTGTCACGTCTGATTTCACTGCCAAAAGCGCCAGTTCCTGCGCGATGCGCGCCTCGTCAATCTCGCTGATATCGTCGAGAATACGGGTCATGTCTGCGGTCAGTTTGGCCTTGACCTGCGGCCTGCGCGCAAGGGCTGCGGCCTCGGCGCGGCGCACCAGATCGGCGATTTCGTGCAATTGCGCGCCCAGCACCGCGGCCAAAGCCGCGCCCTCGGCGGCACGCATTGCCACAAATGCAGCGGTGAGCGGTGCGATATCGGCACAGAGCGCAGCACTGAGGGCGGTGTCATCGGATTCGATCTGCGCTTGGGTCATCACACCGCGCTGCGCCAGCACATCGGCCGCATTGGGTTGCGCCAAGGTCACGCCCATCTCGAAGGCCCGTTCCTGCACCGCGTCAAGTGCGCCAAGCACCGCATCAAGCTGCGTTGCATTGATTGACAGGACCTGCGCGTCCTCGTTGCGGGTCAGGCGCAGGTTCAACGTGACGTTGCCACGCGCGAGGTGGTCGGCCAGCGCCTTGCGCGCCGTGGCCTCGACCTGCGTCAACCCGTCGGGGATGCGCAGCCGCACATCCAGACCGCGCCCATTCACGCCGCGCATTTCCCAGGCCCAGCTGGTGGCACCCAATGTGCCGGTCAGGCTTGCGAAGGCAGTCATGGAATGGATCATCGGGGTCTCTTTCACTTGTTTGCCTGCACCTAAGGCATTTGGGCGCATCGGGGCAAGTGTTCGCAGGCCCTGCCCGTTAACCCGTTAATACTTTGTTAAGTGAATAAAGTCTTAACATCTGTTAAATTGTGTTCAGAATATGGCCCCGGATGGGTCAACAACATCTTAAGAAGGACACATAAAATGACAAAGACGCTGACATTTCCATTGGCCGCCCGCCGCGCCATTGATCCCAAGCATCCTGTCCTTCAAGAGTTGGAGCAATACTGGCAGTCGCTGCGCATTGACGGCGACATTCCCAAGCGCGCCGATATTGACCCCGCCGCGATCGACAAGGCCCTGCCATATACCTTTGTGCTGCAACGGGTGGCCCCCGGTGTGGCGCGGATGCGGGTGGCGGGGCAAAAGCTACACGAGGTGTTGCGCATGGACCCACGCGGGATGCCGGTCAGCGCGTTCTTTTGCGCCGAGGATCGCAGCACACTGGCAGTGCACCTTGAAAGCGCGTTTTGCGAACCGGCCCTGATTGCGATGCCGGTGCAGGGTGCGGCGGGACTGCTGCGCGGCACGGTCAAAGGGGCCATGCTATTGTTGCCGATGCGTGACGAGCACGGTGATGTCAGCCGCGTGTTGGGGGCCTTGGTCACCGATGGGCCGCTGGGTGCGCGCTCTCGCCGGTTGCGTCTTGATGATGATCAGCCGATGCGCATGGAGCCGCTGCATCCGGTGATCCCCGCAGTGCCACAAATGCAAAGGCCGGACGTCACTCGCCCGGCCCTGCGTCTTGTCGTGGACAATAGTTAAGCTAGCCCGCTTTGGACGCCGCGATTTTGCCGCGGCGCTCCGACAGTTCTTCTGACACCAGAAAAGCCAGTTCCAGCGATTGCGATGCGTTTAAACGCGGATCGCAGGCTGTGTGATAGCGATCCGACAGGTCCTCGTCGGTCACCGCGCGCACGCCGCCTGTGCATTCGGTCACGTCCTTGCCGGTCATCTCGAAATGCACGCCGCCGGGCACGGTGCCCTCGGCGTTATGCACGCCAAAGAATTCGCGCACTTCACGCAGCACGCTGTCAAAGGGACGGGTTTTATAGCCCGTTGTCGATTTGATCGTGTTGCCGTGCATCGCATCACAGGTCCACAGGACGTTGGCACCTTCCTCTTGCACGGCTTTCACAAGGCGTGGCAGATGCTCGCCTACCGATCCTGCACCAAAGCGGCAAATCAGCGTCAAACGACCCGCTTCGTTTTCAGGGTTCAGGCTTGCCATCAGGGATTTCAAGTGCCCGGACGTCATCGATGGGCCGCATTTCAGCCCGATCGGGTTTTGCACGCCTTTGCAGAATTCGACATGTGCGCCGTCCGGCTGACGGGTGCGGTCGCCGATCCAGATCATGTGGCCAGAGCCCGCAAGCCATTTGCCCGAAGTGCTATCGACACGGGTCAGGGCCTCTTCATATTCCAGCAGCAGCGCCTCGTGTGAGGTGTAGAAATCGACGGTTTCCATTGCGTGCGACGCCTCTGATCGAATGCCCGCCGCTTCCATGAAATCAAGCGTATCGGTGATGCGTCCGGCCAGCTCGCGGTATTTTTCGGCCTCCGGCGCACCAGTGAACCCAAGCGTCCAAGCGTGGACCTTGTGCACATCGGCGTAGCCGCCGGTCGAGAACGCGCGCAGCAGGTTCAGGGTTGCGGCGGCCTGCAAATAGGCCTGCTCCATGCGGGTGGCATCGGGGATGCGTGCCTCTGGGGTGAAATCAAACCCGTTGATGATGTCGCCGCGGTAGCTGGGCAATTCCACGCCGTCGATCACCTCTGTCGGGGTCGAGCGCGGCTTGGCCATTTGACCCGCCATGCGACCGACTTTGACGACGGGCACTTTTGCGCCATAGGTCAGGACCATCGCCATCTGCAACATGACCTTAAACGTGTCACGGATGCTGTCGGCACCAAATTCGGCAAAACTTTCGGCGCAATCGCCGCCCTGCAACAAAAACGCCTCGCCGCGGCTTGCGGCACCCAGTTGCGCCTTGAGCTTGCGCGCCTCACCGGCAAAAACCAGTGGTGGATAGGAGCTCAAACGACCCTCAACAGCCCGTAAGGCATCTGCATCAAGATAGTCGGGCATCTGAACACGAGGCTTTTTGCGCCAGTCAGATTTTTGCCAATCAGTCATTGTCTTGCTCCATTTATCAGTATTGCCAGCGCTGTTAGCGGTAGCACAAGACCCTATAGCCCGAAGGGGGCCGCAGGCCAATGCCAAAAGGCACGTAAATCAGGGCAATTGCAACCGCTGAAACCGATAGGATTTGTGCAAAAAGGCTTGTCGTTCCGCGTCAAAGCTGTTGTGGTCCAGCAACTAACAGCATTGGGACGAAGACGATCATGATCGAGCCGCAAACAGTCGACATAGATTACGCGGGCAAACCACGCCGGTTTGTCTTTGCGCTGATGGAGCAATTCACCATGCTGTGCTTTGCCTCGGCGATCGAAAGTCTGCGCATTGCCAATCGCACTGCGGGCAAGACGCTTTATACATGGAAAATCGTCTCGGAGGGCGGCGAGAATGCTATATGTTCAAATGGTTGCAGCTTTCTGGTTGAGGGCGACCTGTTTGAACTAGACCGCGATGACACTGTGATGCTGTGTGGCGGCGTTGATGTGCAGCGCGCCACCACCAAGAAAACGCTTAACTGGATCCGGCGTGAAGCGCGCCGCGGCGTGATCATCGCGGGGCTATGCACGGCCGGTTATACGATGGCAAAAGCGGGCCTACTGGACGGCAAGAAGGCCACGATCCACTGGGAAAATCAGGACAGTTTCCTTGAGGAATTTGAAGATGTTACCCTGACAAAATCGGTATTTGTCGTGGATGGGAATCGAATCACTACCGCAGGAGGCACCGCCTCTATCGATCTCATGCTCAAGTTGATTGCTGACGATCACGGCGAAGAACTGGCCAGCGCTGTGGCTGATATTTTGATCTATTCCTCGATCCGCACCGATCAGGACACCCAGCGGCTATCGATCCCGACGCGCATTGGCGTGCGGCATCCCAAGCTAAGCCGCGTCATCCAGATCATGGAAACCAACATCGAAGAGCCGATCAGCCCTGCGGTTCTGGCCCGCGATGTAGGCATGTCGACGCGGCAGTTGGAGCGGCTGTTCCGGCGTTATCTGTCACGCAGCCCGAAGCGGTATTATATGGAGTTGCGCCTGCAAAAGGCGCGTAACCTGTTGATGCAAACCGATATGACCGTGATCAACGTGGCGCTGGCCTGCGGGTTTGCATCGCCGTCGCATTTCTCCAAATGTTACCGGTCGCATTATGACACAACCCCCTACCGCGAGCGCGGCACCCACGCGGCACGGCTTTCAGTCTAGCGGATACTTCAATCACAGGTTGCGGATCAGGACGCCAAATCCGCTCACAAGTCGAAACGCCCAAAAAGCACCGATAAAACAGCCTGATTTCCCTAGGGTTCAGGGTTCACATTCCTGTAGCGGCTGTTAATCTTCCTGTCAGGATAAAAATCCAACTGGGAGAATACTTAATGAAAAATCTACTTATGGCGACAACCGCCATCACAATGATGTCCGGTGCCGCATTCGCAGCCGGCCACGCAGAAGAAGTCAAAATCGGCGTGATCTTGGGTTTCACTGGACCACTTGAATCCATCACACCCGCAATGGGTGCGGGCGCAGAGCTTGCAATGGCCGAAGTCACAGCCTCGGGCGCGCTTTTGGGTGGGTCTACTGTCACCTCGGTGCGCGCAGACAGCACATGTATCGATGCCGGTGCGGCAACAACCGCCGCCGAGCGTCTGGTGACTGCCGATAATGTGAACGCCATCATGGGCGCTGACTGTTCCGGTGTGACCGGTGCGATCCTTGCAAACGTCGCCTTGGCGAACGGTGTTGTGATGATTTCCCCGTCCGCCACATCGCCGGGTCTGTCGACCGCAGAAGATAACGGCCTGTTCTTCCGCACCGCCCCGTCTGATGCGCGCCAAGGTGTGATCATGACAGAAATTCTGTCGGATCGCGGCGTCACATCGGTAGCGTTGACCTATACAAACAACGACTACGGCAAAGGTTTGGCCGATGCGTTCCAAGCGGCATATGAAGCTGACGGCGGCACCGTCACAATTTCAGCGGCACATGAAGACGGCAAAGCCGACTACTCCGCAGAAGTTGGCGCACTTGCATCGGCTGGCGGCGAAATTCTGGTTGTTGCAGGCTACGTTGACCAAGGCGGGTCCGGCATCATCCGCGCCGCACTTGATACTGGCGCGTTCGACACATTCTATGTGCCAGACGGTATGGTCGGCGTAAAGTTGAACGAAAACTTCGGCGCGGAAATGAACGGGTCATATGGCGCGTATCCGGGCACCGACAACGCGGGTTCCGGCATGTTTGTCGAACTGGCGGCGGCTGCGGGCTTTGACGGCACCGGCGCGTTTTCACCAGAAAGCTATGACGCGGCGGCCTTGATCATGTTGGCGATGCAGGCTGCGGGCTCTTCCGCATCTGCGGACTTCAAAGATCAGGTCATGAACGTGGCCAACGCACCGGGCGAGCTGATCATGCCGGGTGAATTGGCGAAGGGCCTTGAGATTCTGGCGGCTGGCGGCGAAATCGACTATGTCGGCGCCTCTGCGGTTGAATTGATCGGACCGGGCGAATCTGCTGGTAACTACCAAGAAGTTGAATTCGCTGATGGCGTCTATTCGACAATCGGTTACCGTTAATCGCAGGCCGTGATTAAGGAATGGCGCGGGTTAATTCCCGCGCCATTTCAATAAGATACGACGCGTTATGAAGACGTGCAGGGGGAAGAAATGATTGTCGTTGAAAATATGGTGAAAACCTTTGGCGGTTTTCACGCCGTCGATGGTGCGACCCTGAGCATTGAAGAAGGCTCTATTACTGGCTTGATCGGCCCCAATGGTGCGGGAAAAACCACTCTTTTCAATGTGATCGCAGGCGTTCTTAAACCGACCGCCGGCCGAGTGACGATGCGGGGCGAGGACATCACCGGTCTTGCGCCGCATGAATTGTTCCACAAAGGCCTGCTGCGCACGTTCCAGATTGCCCATGAATTTTCCACCATGACCGTACGCGAGAACCTGATGATGGTGCCCGGTGTGCAGTCAGGCGAGACGCTGTGGAACGCATGGTTTGGCCGCAAGCGCATTGCAAACGAAGAGCGTGCATTGCAGGCCAAAGCCGATGAAGTGCTAGAATTTCTGACAATTGATCATTTGAAAGATGAAAAAGCGGGCAACCTGTCGGGGGGGCAGAAGAAGCTGCTGGAACTGGGCCGCACGATGATGGTCGATGCCAGAATCGTGTTTCTCGACGAAGTTGGCGCAGGTGTGAACCGCACCCTGCTCAATACCATCGGCGACGCGATTATCCGCCTGAACCAAGAGCGCGGCTATACATTTGTGGTCATCGAGCACGACATGGATTTCATTGGCCGGCTTTGTGACCCGGTGATCTGCATGGCCGAGGGCAAGGTGCTGGCCCAAGGCACATTGGCCGAGATCAAGGCCAACGAGCAGGTGATCGAGGCCTATCTTGGCACCGGTTTGAAGAATAAAGACCAGTTGGCGAAGGTCTGATGGGGCGCATTTTGAGTATTTTGAAAAAAGCGAGGTGGGCCGATGTCTGAACCTTTTCTGATCGGCGACCAAATGACGGGCGGCTATGGCAAAGGCCCCGATATTTTGCACGCCTGTTCCATTTCCGTCGACAAGGGTGAAATTGCCGTCATCGTCGGCCCCAATGGCGCGGGCAAATCGACCGCGATGAAGGCGGTTTTTGGCATGTTGAACGTGCATTCGGGCGCTGTGCGGCTGGACGGCGAGGATATCACCAAGCTGACCCCACAACAGCGCGTCGTCAAAGGCATGGGCTTTGTGCCGCAGACCTCGAATATTTTTACCTCTATGACGGTGGAAGAGAACCTCGAGATGGGGGCGTTTATTCGCACCGATGATTTTCACGAAACAATGGCGCAAATCTACGAGTTGTTTCCGATCCTGAAAGACAAGCGCCATCAGGCGGCGGGCGAGTTGTCCGGTGGCCAGCGCCAGCAGGTGGCCGTGGGTCGTGCGCTGATGACCCAGCCGAAGGTTTTGATGCTCGACGAGCCGACCGCAGGTGTATCGCCCATTGTGATGGACGAGTTGTTTGACCGGATCATTGAGGTCGCCCGCACCGGCATCCCGATCCTGATGGTGGAACAGAACGCCAGACAAGCGCTTGAAATTGCAGATAAAGCCTATGTTCTGGTGCAGGGCCGCAATGCCCACACAGGGACGGGCAAAGAGCTATTGGCCGACGAAGAAGTCCGTCGCAGCTTCTTGGGGGGATAACAGTATGAGCAAGTCAATCTCGGCACCTGCCCGCCCCTTCACAAAGATCGAGGATCTGACATGGATTTCCTGAACGCCATTGTGGCACTTGCCAACTACGTGATTGTGCCGGGCATGGCGTATGGGGCGCAGCTTGCGCTAGGCGCGCTTGGGGTCACGCTGATTTACGGCATTTTACGGTTCTCAAATTTTGCCCATGGCGACACGATGGCCTTTGGCACGGCCATGACGATCATCATCACCAACGGGTTGTTGGCGCTGGGCATTACCTTTGGCCCGCTGCCCACGGCGCTGCTGGCCCTGCCCTTTGGCATTATTGCGACCTGCCTGCTGGTGCTGGGCACCGACAAGCTGGTGTATAGGTTCTACCGGCAGCAAAAAGCCGCCCCTGTGATCCTTGTGATCGTCTCAATGGGGGTGATGTTTATTATGAACGGCATCGTGCGGTTTACCATCGGCGTGCGCGATATCCGGTTTACCGATGGTGAGCGGTTTATCATTTCGGTGCGCACATTCAAAGAAATGACCGGCCTGAAAGAAGGCTTGGCGATCAAAACCACCCAAGGCATCACCGTAGTGGTGGCGATCATCGTGGTTGCCTGCCTGTTCTGGTTTCTCAATAAGACCCGCACGGGTAAATCGATGCGGGCATTTTCCGATAACGAGGACTTGGCGCTGCTATCGGGCATCAACCCCGAGAAGGTCGTGATGGTCACATGGATGCTTGTGGCGGCCTTGGCGACAACGGCGGGTGTGCTTTACGGGTTGGATAAGTCGTTCAAGGCCTTCACTTATTTCCAATTGCTTTTGCCGATTTTTGCCAGTGCCATCGTCGGCGGCTTGGGCAATCCGCTGGGCGCTATTGCGGGTGGTTTTGTGATCGCGTTTTCCGAAGTGACCATCACTTATGCGTTCAAAAAGGTGCTGGGTTATCTGCTGCCAGAGAACCTAGAGCCGTCATCATTGGTGCAACTGTTGTCGACGGATTACAAATTCGCCGTCAGTTTCGCGATCCTCATCATCGTCCTGCTGTTCAAACCAACGGGCCTGTTCAAAGGACAATCCGTATGACCCTGACATATCGCAATGTGTTTCTCGTTTTGTTTGTCGCCTCTCTTTATATTCTCGAAGGGGCGACGGATTTCTGGATTTTCTCGGGGTCTTGGGACAGCTCACTCAAGATGCTGAACTTTGCGCTGGTCGGCGCGATTATGGCGCTGGGCGTAAACCTGCAATGGGGCTTTGCGGGGCTGTTTAACATCGGGATCATGGGTTTTGTGGCCTTGGGTGGCTTGGCTGCGGTGTTGATAGCCATGCCCACGACACCGGGCGCGTGGCAGGCGGGCGGCTGGCAGATCATGGCGGGGCTCGCGCTGGGTGCGGTAACGATTGTCAGTGCTGTGATGCTGCTGCGCTGGTTGCCAAAGGGGCGGATGCGCACGCTGATGACCTTTGCCCTGCTGGTGCTTGGGTTCTTTGCGTTTCGCGCGGTGTTTGACGCAGGTGTGGCCAATGTCGAGGCGATCAATCCGGCGGCAACCGGCTATCTTGGCGGGCTGAACTGGGGCGGCGAAAACTACAAAGACTATGGCTGGTTGACGATTGTGGCATGGCCTGTGGGCGGGGTGTTCGCGGCAGGTGCGGCGTGGGTGATCGGTAAAACCGCGCTTGGGCTACGATCCGACTATCTGGCGATTGCAACGCTTGGGATTGCCGAAATTATCATCGCAGTGATGAAAAACGAAGACTGGCTGGCGCGTGGCGTCAAAAACGTAAACGGCCTGCCGCGTCCGGTGCCATATGAAATCGACCTGCAAAATGATCCGGGCTTTATTGAAAAGGCTACGTCTTTCGGCCTGGATCCGATATCAGCCTCCACGCTTTATACCAAAATGGGCTATGTGGTGTTGTTCGCAATTGTCTTGGTTATTCTGGTTTGGCTGGCGCAGCGCGCGCTCAATTCGCCTTGGGGCCGGATGATGCGCGCGATCCGCGACAACGAGACCGCCGCAGAAGCGATGGGCAAGGATGTCACCGCACGCCATTTGCAGATTTTCATCCTTGGCTCGGCGATTGTGGGCATTGCGGGGGCGATGATGACAACATTGGACAGCCAGTTAACGCCAACCTCCTATCAGCCGCTGCGCTTTACCTTTTTGATCTGGGTGATGGTGATTGTCGGCGGGTCGGGCAATAACTTTGGCGCGGTCTTGGGCGGGTTTCTGGTCTGGTGGCTTTGGGTCATGGTGGAGCCTTTGGGCCAGTGGATCGCCGAAGTGACGACCTCGGGCTTTCCGGTTGATCACTGGTTCCGGATCCGTATGGAAGACGCGGCTGCGCATTTCCGCCTGTTCACCATGGGGCTAGTGCTGTTGCTGGTATTGCGGTTTAGCCCGCGCGGGTTGATGCCAGAGCGCTAACCCCGCCCTATCTTCCCCTGCGCGGGGGTGCTCATCACGTTGGCGCCATTATACCCGCCAAAGCGGTCTTGGCGCTGGCGCAGGGCGGCGCAACGCGGTAACCTTATGTTTCACTCCGCTCCCACAAAGGCCTGATCCCTATGGCGTTGATTTTCCGCTGGCTGCTGCGCCTGACCACATTGTCTATCGTTTTGGTCATCGGGGCCTTTGGGCTGGCTTATTACTTCGCGTCGCGGTCCTTGCCTGATTATAATGCCGACACCACTGCGGCGGGCCTGTCTGCGCCATTGGAAATTGTGCGCGATAACGCCAATGTGCCGCATATTTTTGGTGAAACCGACGCGGATGTGTATTTTGGTCTGGGATACGCCCATGCCCAAGACCGGTTGTGGCAAATGACGATGTTGCGGCGCACAGCGCAAGGGCGGCTTTCAGAGATTTTTGGGGAACGGACGCTGGGCATCGACAAGGTGATGCGCCGCTTTGACCTTTATAATCTGGCGGTGGCCTCGGTGGAGGCGCAAGACGCGCCCACCCGCACGGCGCTTGATGCCTATGCCGCGGGCGTCAACGCGTGGCTGGCCGAGATCAACAAAGGCGCTTTGGGCCGCGGTGCGCCGGAAATGTGGATTTTCAACCAGCCTATTGCACCATGGCAACCCGCCGATAGCCTTGCGATCCTGAAATTGATGGCGCTGCAAATGTCATCGCAACTCGAGGCAGAGGTTCTGCGCGCGCGCACGTCGTTGATGGTCCCATCTGACCGGTTGCGCGATATTTTGCCCGATGACCCTAGTGCCGGGATCGCAGCCCTGCCCGACTACGCAAGCCTTGTGCCGGGTCTGCCGCGCTATGCGCCCGACACGCGGTTGGCTTACGGTCCGCTGAACCCGATGCAACCGCCCGACCTTGCGGGGGCCTCCAATGCTTGGGCTGCGGGCATCGAGCGCTCGGCGGCGGGTGCCACGTTGCTGGCCAATGATCCGCATCTCACCCTGACCGCCCCCACGGTTTGGTATCTGGCGCGCATGGAGCTGCAATCGGGCGGCGTCATCGGCGGCACGATTCCGGGAATGCCCGCCATCTTGAGCGGGCGCAGCGCCGATCTGGGCTGGGGCATTACCAGCAGCTATCTGGACGATCAGGATGTGGTCCTTGAACAGTTGAACCCTGACAACCCCGAAGAATACCGCACCCCCACCGGCTGGGCCAAATTCCGCGCGCGCGACAGCATCATCGCGATCAAGAACGCGCCAGCAGTTACGCTGAAACTGCTGTGGAGCGAAAACGGACCGGTGATGCCCGGCGCGCAATTTAACCTCGGCGCCGTGACCCCCGCAGGGCACGTGGCTGCAATCAACTGGACCGCGCTCTCAAACCAAGACACCTCGATGTCTGCCTTGCTTGCGGTCGGGCGCGCGCGCACCGTGCAAGACGGCATCAGCGCTGCCGAGCCGTTCATCGCGCCAAGCCAGAACCTGATATTGGCCGACCGGACCCAGATCGCGATGAAGACCATCGGCGCTGTGCCCGCCCGCGATATCAACCACCAAAGCAAAGGGCGCTTGCCCAGCTATGGCTACCTGCCCGAAAATCGTTGGCAAGGGATCATGCCCTATGCCAGCAACCCCGAATTTGTGAACCCCAAGGGCGGTATTCTTGGCAATACCAACAATAAAACCGTGGACCGCCCGTTTCCGAACAATATTTCCTATCTGTGGGGCGACACCCAGCGCATCAATCGCTGGAACCGCCTGATGCAAAGCCGCGAGGTTCACACCCGCGAAAGTTTTATCGAGGCGCAGCTTGATACTGTCAGCTATACCGCGCGGTCGCTTTTGCCGCTGATCGGGGCCGATCTTTGGTTCACGGGCGAGGCCGCGCCCGAAGGCACTCCTGTGCGCCAGCGTCAGGAGGCGCTTCAACTGTTGGCCGCGTGGAACGGCGATATGAACGAACACCTGCCAGAGCCGCTGCTTTATGCAGCCTGGCTGCGCAGCTTGAACGAGAGATTGATCCGCGATGAGATGGGGCCGCTGGCCTCTGAATTCACCCGCGCCGACCCTGTGTTCATTGAACGGGTGTTTCGCAATACCGATGGCGCGTCGGTCTGGTGCGACGTGGTGCAATCCGCCCCCATCGAGACCTGCACCGATATCGCCCGTCTTGCGCTTGACGATGCGCTGCTGTGGATCGACGAAAACGTCGGTGGCACAATCGCGGCCTTGCGCTGGGGCGATCTGCATCAGGCGGCCAGCGACCATCCGGTTCTGGGCGAAGTCCCTATCTTGAACTGGTTTGTCAACATTCGCCAGTCAACCAGCGGTGGCGACAACACATTGCAGCGCGGGGTCACATCCGGCACCGGCCCAAACCCGTTCCAGAACGTGCAAGCGGCAGGTTACCGCGGCGTCTATGACTTTGCCGACCCCGACAGCTCTGTGTTTGTCACGGCTACGGGCCAGTCAGGCAACCCGATGTCGCGCTATTATGATAACTTGGGCGAGCTGTGGCGACGCGGCGAATATATCCCGATGTCGCTGGATCCGGATCTGGCGCGTGCGGGCGCCGTCGGTGTGACGAACCTGCGGCCCCAGACGCCATAAACCAGCGCTACAACCGGACAAACCGTTCCTTTTGCAGCAAGGTCCAAAACACCGTGATCTTATATCCGTCATCGGTCATTTCATCATCGATGACGATACCCTGTTCGAACAGCCATGCGCGCTGGCGGCCTTGGGCAAAGGTCAGATCCAACACTTCTTGCTTGCGCGGATCTTTCAAGTGCTCAGCCAAAGCGGCCAGCAGGTCGTCCATGCCGTCGCCTGTCACCGCAGAGACCGCAAACAGGTCATCTGTGCGCGCCGATTGGGTCTCGATGCCTGCGCGGTCCTCGTCTGACATCTTGTCGATCTTGTTCCAGACCTCGATCATCGGCGCGGTGTCGCCGACCCCCAGAGCGGTCAAAATCGCGGTGACATCGCGGGCTTGATCCTCGGTCTGCGCGTGGCTGATGTCGCGCACATGCACGATCAGATCTGCGTCAAGGACTTCTTCCAATGTCGCCCGAAACGCCGCCACCAGTTCGGTCGGCAAATCAGAAATGAACCCCACGGTATCGGACATGATAATCTGATCGCCTGACGGTAATTCGATCTTGCGCATCGTCGGGTCAAGCGTGGCGAACAACATGTCTTTCACAAAGACATCTGCCCCTGTCAGCCGGTTGAACAGCGTCGATTTTCCCGCATTGGTATAGCCCACCAAGGCCACAATCGGATAGGGCACCTTGGCGCGTGCGGCACGGTGCAACGCGCGGGTTTTCACGACCTTTGCCAGTTTGGCGCGCAGACGCACAAGCTGGTCATCAATCGCACGCCTGTCGGCCTCGATCTGGGTTTCACCCGGACCGCCGACAAAACCAAGACCGCCGCGCTGGCGTTCCAAATGGGTCCATGCGCGCACAAGGCGGGTGCGTTGGTAGGACAAGGCTGCCATTTCGACCTGCAACACACCTTCCGATGTGCGCGCACGGTCCGAGAAGATTTCCAAAATCAGGCCGGTGCGATCAAGTAGCTTGACCCCCCATGCCTTTTCCAGATTGCGCTGCTGCACAGGCGACACAGGTCCATCGACCAAGACCAGCTCGACCTCGGCTTGTTCAAAGATCACGCGCAGCTCTTCGATCTTGCCTTTGCCAAACAACATGCCGGCGTGCATTTTGGGCAAGCGCACCGCAGTGCCGCCCACAACCAGCAAATCAGGCAAAGCGGCGGCCAAGGCAATCGCCTCTTCCAACGCGGGACCGGGGTCCCTGCGCGACTGGTCGTTTTTCAAATCCGGGTGCAGGACCCAAGCACGGGTGACGTGCTTATCGTGTTCAAGCAAAGTTATTCTTCGCCTTCATACAAGCTGATGGGTTGGGCAGGCATGATTGTGGAAATCGCGCTTTTATAAACCAGCTGTGATTGACCGTCGCGGCGCAATAACACGCAGAAACTATCAAACCATGTGATCACGCCCTGCAACTTGACGCCATTGACCAAAAAGATCGTGACCGGCACTTTGGTTTTGCGCACATGGTTGAGAAATGCATCTTGAAGATTCGCTTTATCGGCCGCCATTGGGGGACCCCTTTTTATTCTTGCGGCCGCGTATCGGCCTCCCTCGTTGATGGGGCTAGTATGTCGCGGCTCTGCGCGGGTTTCCAGCCCAAAAAAGCAGTGATCAGTTTCGCCAGATTTCAGGGTTGAAAAGCGCGATGATCGCCAAGGTTTCAAGCCGGCCCAAAACCATCGCACCAGCCAAAATAACCTTGGCCGCATCCGGGATACCGGCATAGGAAATCGGGTTTTCGGCGGCAACGTCGGCCAAGGGACCGGTTGTGGACAGCGCCGAAATCGCCAGCACCATCGCGGTCTCGAACTGCACACCGGTCAAGGACAACAGCAACATGATACCGGCAATCGACAAGGCGAAAAGCATGAAAAAGACCCAAGAGATATAGGCCCCCTTTTGCCTGATCCGCCGTGCCTCGCGCCCGCCACCGCCCACCGAAGAGGGATGCACAAGGCGCTGCAACTCGCGCTCGGAATGGCGGTATAACGCATAGACGCGCAATAATTTCACCCCGCCCGCCGTTGTCGCAACCCCGCCACCAATCAACGCCAACCCGATCAACGCCAAGCCCGGCGTTTGCAAGCCCGACCAATCCGCAGCCCCCAGCCAATAGCGCGATTCAAACCCTGTGGTTGTCAGAAACGACGCCACCGTGAACGCAGCCCCCCAAATGGCGCGAAACATCTCCGGTGCCGAAGTGTTCGACTGCCCGTCGATCGCACCGAAAAAGTGCCGCAAGAAAAGCGCCGCCGTGACCAGCAAAATCAGACTGATGCCGATTTTGAATTCAGGGTCGCGCCACAGGCCTTTGTCTTTTTCGCCCAATTGCCCTGCCGAGAACGAAAGCCGTGAAATCGCCAGAACAAAGAACAGCACAATCATCACCTCGCCCCAAAATCCCGCGCCCGCGCCATGCAGCCCACCAATGGGTGAAATCCCCGAGGTCGACATCACAGACATCGCGTGGATCAGCGCCACATAAGGCACCTCGCCCAGACTGGTCAGCCCCAACCACAGCACGAATGTCAGGCCCGCATAAAGCGGGGCCAATTTCGCAGCAAAGCGCGTCAGTCTTTCGCTTGGGTCCGCCACCTGTGAAATCTGGGTAAAGGTGGCCGCACCTGTGCTTTTGCCTGCACCGCCGGTGGCGCGCACTTCAAACCCGCCAAGGTTCATCGGCGCAAAAATCGACACCGCGGTGATCCAGATTAGCAAGCCACCCAGCCAACCGACCAAGCCGCGCCACAGATGAAGCGAGGGCGACAAGCGCCCCGCATTGTCATAAACCGTGGCACCCGTTGTCGTCAGGCTCGAGACCATCTCGAACCATGCGTTCAAAAACGACGTATTGCCGATTGCCTCGTAAAACGGGATCGCAAACATCACCGGTAGCGCGGTGAAGGCCGCCAAAAGGGCGATCAACTGGCTGCGTGCAACGCTAACGGGCGCGTAATTTGCGGTGGCAAAACCCAGAATCAATGACAGCAGCGAAAACAGGATAAACCCGTAAAAGAACACCCGCATCGTGTCGTAATCGTTCAATGCCAGCGCGTGGATCGCGGGGACCAGCATCGCCAGCGCCCCGATTCCCATCAGGATCACAAAAAACGGCAGTCTTTTGATCCAATCGGTCATCAGAAAAAGTCGATCGAGACCTGCAACAGACGCTCAACCTCGGGCACGTCGTCGGCCATGGCGAATATCGCGATCACGTCGCCTTCGTCGATCCGCATATCGCCGGTCGGCTTGCGCGGTTTGCCGTCCTTCAATACCGCACAGACCAATGTGCCTTCGGGAAACGCGATATCCTTGATCCGGTGGCCCGAAATTGGCGAGGTGCCCAGCACTTGGGCCTCGATCACCTCGGCCTCTGCATCACCGATCGAATAAACCGCGCGGACGCGGCCATGGCGAATGTGGCGCAGGATCGAACTGACAGTCGTGGCGCGCGGGTTGATATATGCGTCGATATCCAGTGGCCCCATCAGCGGCACCAAAGAGGGATCATTGATCAGCGCAATCGCCATCGCACAGCCCATTTCCTTGGCGCGCACAGAGGCCAGAAGGTTGGTTTTATCATCATCTGTTACCGCCAGCACCGCATCTGCGGAACTAATGTTGGCCTCGTCGAGCAGCGCGCCATCAAGCCCGTCGCCCAGCAGCACAATCGTGCGGTCCAGCGCATCGGCTGCGGCCTCGGCAATATCGCGATTCTTCTCGATCACCTTGACGCGAACGCGGTCGGTATAGGCCTCGAGGGCGCGCGCGACCCCAAGCCCCACATTGCCGCCACCAATGATCACGATGCGTTCCTGTTTGGCGTGGGTTTTGCCAAAAATCTCCATCGTGCGTGACACATCTTCGGTCTGGGTGAAAATATAACACTCGTCGCCAACAAAAATCTGGTCACCGGCGGCGGGCACAAACAACGTGCCCTCGCGCCGGATCCCCACAACCAACGCGCGCAGGGTGGAAAACAGATCGGTCAGTTGGCGCAGCGGCGTATTGATCACCGGACAGTCTTCGCTGATCGAAATGCCCAACAACTGCGCCTTGCCATCCATAAAACTTTCGGTGTCAAATGCGGACGGCGCGGCCAAACGCTGCAATGCAGCCTCGGCCACTTCTCGTTCGGGGCTAATCACCACGTCGATGGGCAAATGATCGCGGCGATACAGATCGGAATAAATCGCCGTCAGATAGCTTTGTGACCGCAGTCGCGCAATCTTGCGCTGGATCGCAAACACCGAATGCGCCACCTGACAGGTGACCATATTTACCTCGTCGGAATGGGTCGCGGCAATGATCATATCGGCGTCTTTTGCACCCGCACGCTCCAATATATCTGGATAGCTGGCAAAACCGGAAATCCCTTGCACATCAAGGGTATCGGTGGCGCGGCGCACCAGTTCAGGGTTGTTATCAACGACGGTGACATCGTTTTTCTCGCCCGACAAGTGGCGTGCAATTTGCCAGCCAACCTGCCCTGCACCGCAAATAATCACTTTCATCGTGTCACTCCTTGCAACCGGTTACTCGTGACAGAGCGCGCGGCGGGCGTCAATTCAGACCTCGCCTTCGATATAGGCCACGCGACCGCCCGCTTTATTGGTGGTCGAGACGCCCAGCGATTTCAGCTTGCGGTGCAACGCAGACCGTTCCATGCCGACAAAGGAAGCGGTGCGGCTGATATTTCCGCCAAAACGGTTGATCTGGGTCAGCAGGTATTCGCGCTCGAACAATTCACGCGCCTCGCGCAAGGGCAATGTCGCAAGCCCCCCCGACAGCACAATGCGGCCCTCTTGCGCCGAGGCGCTATCGTCGGAGGCGGGCAGTTCCTTGGCAGAAATGTCATCGCCGCTTTCGCCCAGGATCAGCACCCGCTCGACCACGTTCTTGAGTTGCCGCACATTGCCGGGCCACAACATGGTTTGCAGCAACGCGCGAGCATCTTCGGCCAGACGGCGCAGTGGCAGGCCCTGCCCCTTGTTCAACATCTCGATAAAGTATTCGGCCAAAAGCGGAATATCCTCGCGGCGTTCCTCCAGACTGGGCACCGCGATCGGCACGACATTCAGGCGGTGAAATAGCTCCTCGCGGAACGTGCCTGCGTCGATTGCGGCAGTAAGATCGCGGTTGGTCGACGAAATGACGCGCAGATCAACCTGCACCTTATCGTTGCCACCCACTCGCTGAAACCTTTGGTCAACCAAAACACGCAGGATTTTCGACTGGGTGCCAAGCGGCATATCGCCGATTTCGTCAAAATAGATCACGCCGCCAGTGGCCTCTTCCAACAGGCCCTTTTCAATGCCGCGACTGCCGCCTTCACGGCCAAACAGCACCTCTTCCATCCGGTCGGGTTCAATCGACGCCGAACTGACGGTCACAAACGGCGCGCCAGCGCGGTTCGAATTGGTGTGAATATAGCGGGCGGCAATTTCTTTGCCCGCCCCCGCAGGCCCCGTCAACATGACGCGCCCGTTGGATTTGGTCACCTTGTCCAGTTGGGATTTCAGCGTGCGGAACGCGGCACTATCGCCCAGCATCTCGGCACTGGCCACATCGCCGCGCTTGAGATCAATATTTTCGCGGCGCAGCTTGCTGGTTTCCATCGCGCGGCGGATCACAACCATGAGCTGGTCGATATTGAACGGCTTTTCGATGAAATCATAGGCACCCTGCTTGATCGCAGCCACCGCGATCTCGACATTGCCATGCCCCGAGATGATCACAATCGGAATGTCGGGATAGTCGCGCTTGACGCTTTTGAGGATGTCGATACCGTCCATGTTGCTATCTTTGAGCCAGATATCAAGGATCATCAGCGCCGGCGGTGCCTTGGCAATTTCGGCCATGCAATCGTCTGAATTACCTGCAAGTCGGGTCGTAAACCCTTCATCTTGCAGGATATCCGAAATCAACTCGCGGATGTCGCGTTCGTCGTCAGTGATAAGAATGTCGCTCATTTTACCCTCTTTACCTTTATGACCGCTCTGTGGTGCGAGGCACCAGAGGCAATGTGATTTCGGCCATCGCGCCGTGATGGCCCGTGCCGCCAAAGTCTGCCGCATCCTTCAAAACAAGGGCGCCGCCGTGTTCTTCGATTATTTTCTTCACAATCGGCAGGCCAAGCCCCGTGCCGCTGCTGCGTGTTGTCACATAGGGCTCAAACAACCTTGCGCGGTCATGTGGCAGCCCGATGCCGTTATCGCTGATGGTGATGGTCGCGATTGAATTAGTATATGTCATCTCGATGCGAATTTCAGGTTTGTAATCCTTTGGGTTTTCTTTTTCCATATAACTTTCAGTGGCTTCGCCCGCATTTTTAATCAGATTTGTCAGGGCCTGACTGATCATCGTTGCGTCAACATCGGCCTTTTGCCCCACATCAGGCAGAGCGTCAAAAAACGTCACATCGGGTTGACCGGCCTCTTGCAATGTCACCGCATCGCGCAGCAACGTGACCAAATCAGTGGCGGCCAATTCAGGTTCCGGCATCCGCGCAAATTTGGAAAATTCATCAACAATACGCCGTAAGTCATTGGTTTGACGCACAATAACGTCCGTCATTTGCTCCAGCTTTTCACTCTCGACGACCTCTTTGGAAAACTTGCGCTTAATACGCTCCGCCGACAGCTGAATAGGCGTGAGAGGGTTCTTGATCTCGTGGGCGATACGGCGGGCCACATCACCCCATGCGGCCATGCGCTGCGCACTGACTAGGTCGGTCACATCATCAAAGGCAACAACATAGCCCTCCAATGTGTCTTCGGCATTGCGCCTTGGTGACATGCGCACAAGCAGGCTTTCTTGTTTGCCGTCGCGCACCAGATTGATCTGATCCTGCGCCACGGTCCCTCCTTCGCGGCGCATGGCTTCAAAAAGCTGGCCAAACTCGGGTACAGCCACCGACAAAGCGACCCTTTCCTGGTCTTCGCCAACCACCAACAGCCGCTGGGCCGACCGGTTTGCAAAATCCACGCGGCCTTCCGCATCCAAACCGACAACACCCGATGTGACCGATCCCAGCACGCTGTCAAACAATCTGCGCCGCCGCTCGATCTGATGGTTGGTTTGTAATAATTCGTCGCGCTGGCGCTTGAGCTGCGTCGTCATCTGGTTGAAATAGGTGCCCAATTGCGAGATTTCGTCATCGCCATCGTCCTCGATGACCCGCACATCCAGATCGCCCGCCCCGACCCGCTGCGACGCCATCACCAAACGCCCGACCGGTCGCGACAGCCCTTCCGCAAACCAAAGTCCCAACCAGATCGCCGCCAAGATCAAAATTAGCGCAAAGCCCAGATAAATCAGCCCGAAATTGAACAAAAGCCGCCCGCGATCGCTCTCCAATTGCTCATAAAGCGCCACAGTTTCTGTGGTCTGGTCCAGCAACGCTAAAATCTCGCCGTTGACCTCTCGCGTGACATAGACATAGCGGTCGGGGAACCGTGGCATTGCGATCAGTGCGCGAAATTCATTGTTGTCAGGGTCTTCGATAATATGCGGGCTTGCCGCTGTCGCCGCCTCGAAATCAGCAACTGTGGGCTCTTCGTAGTCAAAATCATATGACCCCGCGCCGCGCGTTTTGATTTCGCCGGACGCGCTGATGAAATAGGTCTCTGTCAGACCGCGATCGATCTGGTTTTGCACCTGTTGGATTGCAACCCGCACATCGCCGTCATCCATAAAGAAATTGCGCAGCCTTTCGGTGTTCAAATAGGCGGCAAGCGCTTGGCTGTCGCGCGTCAATTCCTGACGCTCTTCGCGGGCATAGGCCTGAGCGGTGGTCAGCGATGTGCTCAGCACGGTGCGCACGCGCTCCGAAAACCAGCCCTCCAAGCCGATATTCAGCGACAGCATCGCAAACAGCGCTACCAAAACCGTCGGGGTCAGCGCCAGCAAGGCGAAAACGCCCGTGAGCCGCAGGTGCAACCTTGATCCCGCCGATTTGGCCCGCCGTGCCGCAATCATCTTGGCCACACGCTGCATCACCAATGCGGCAACAACGATCACATAAATCAGATCGGCAAACAGCACCAATCGCAGAAACGGCGATGTGGACGACTGCACCACTGGCCCCAAAACAACGTAAGTCAGCACCGCAAGAAGCGGCCCCAAAAGGACAAGCCCGATCACGGTCACGTTTTGCACCGCACGCCTGCGCCGCCAACGACTAAACCGTGCCATGTTTCCACTTGTCAGGCTACGCTGCACGCGCATATGCCCCTTATACAGGTGAGGTTTCCCCCACATACCACCACATCGCGTGCCTTGCCCCAGATACAGCTGCGTCTAGGGTGCCACGCTTATGTTGCGGTTTTACATCAATTTGCGGCGCCGTGTCACGCGGATATCCAGCTCTGTGATCTTCTTTCGCAAAGTATTGCGATTGATCCCAAGCAAATCCGCGCATTTGGCCTGATTTCCAGCCGTGGCGTCCAGTGCAATTTCAATCAGCGGGCCTTCGACCTCGCGCAGGATTCGGGTATATAGCCCCGGTGGCGGCAATTCCCCACCGTGCAGATCAAAATATCGGCGCAAATGTTTGGCCACGCTTGCCGACAGTTTGTCGCCCTCGGCACGCGTGTTCGCGGGGTCCATCGCGGGCTGGTTGCCCAGAACGCCCTCGACCTCGGTGCGACTGATGTCGTCGCCTGTGGCGGTAAAAACCAGCCGCCTGATCGCATTTTCCAACTGGCGCACGTTGCCCGGCCAGCTATAGGCGCGGATCAGATCCAGCGCGGGCGGGCTCATGCGGCGCAGCGGCGCGCCTTCACGCGCGACGCGGGTCAGAAAATGCTCTGCCAAAAGCGGAATATCATCAACCCTTTCGCGCAGTGCCGGCACATGCAGAGTTACCCCACCCAGCCGGTAAAACAGGTCTTGGCGAAATGTGCCGCTGTCCAACCTGTCCATCAGATCGGTTTGCGACGTCGCCATAATCCGCGGCGCGGTATCACCCAAGGCATCCAGCATCCGCACGATCCGGCCCTGTGCCGTGTCCGACAAATCACCAACCTCGTCAAACAACAACGACCCGCCTTTGGCGCGGGCAAGGGCCGCGGATGGACCGTCCATATCCTCGAGATCAACCCCCGACACCACGACGAACGGCTGGCTACGGCGGTCCGAAAAGTCATGGATCGCGCGGGCAATCAGCGATTTCCCCGTCCCGCTTTCGCCAGTAATCAGCACCGGCATGTTTGTGTTCATCACCCGTGCAACCAGCCGGTAAAGCCCCTGCATCGCCGCAGTGTGGCCCACAAGCGGCAGGTCGCTGGCCTTGTTTTGTTCACTGGCACTGCGTGGTCGGGGCACGCGGCGCTTGATCTCCAAGGCACGCGCAGCCCGTTTCATCAAATCGGGCAAATCAAACGGCTTGGGCAGATAATCATAGGCCTCGGCCTCGGCGGCCTGAATAGCCGTCATAATGGTATTTTGCGCCGAGATCACGATCACCGGCAGACCGGGGCGGGCGGCGGCGATCTTGGGCAATTGCTCCAACCCGTTCCCGTCTGGCATCACAACATCCGAAATCACCAGATCGCCTTTGCCCTCGTCCACCCAACGCATCAGCGTGACCAGCGACGATGTGGCATGAACCTTGCACCCCGCGCGGGTCAGGGCTTGGGTCAAAACAGTGCGGATTGTGCGGTCGTCATCCGCGACCAGAACGGTGCCATCCATTAGATATCTCCTGCATTTTGCGGGGCGAGTGGGAGCGAGACGCGAAACACCGTGCGACCCGGCACGCTTTCGACCGAAATCCAGCCGCCCGCGTCCCCGATCAGCTTGGACACCAGCGCAAGGCCAAGTCCGGTGCCATTGTCACGCCCCGAAATAAAGGGTTCAAACACATCATTGGCAATGTCAGGCGGCAAACCTGGCCCGTCATCGATGATCTCGACCTGCAACGGCAAACGGTCTTGGCTGCCATCCGGCCTGCGCACGCGCAACGAGGGGTCATAAAAGGTATGCAGCCGGATCTGGCCCGCATCCTTGGCCGCCTCGGAGGCGTTTTTCAGCAAGTTCAGAAACACTTGCAGCAGTTGGTCATTGTCGGCCCAGACATGAGGCAACGACGGGTCATAGTCTTCGATAAACAGCATATGCGCGCCAAAGCCGACCATCGCAGAGCGCCGCGCGCGGTCCAGCACATCGTGGATATTCACCGCCTTCAACAGGGGTGGGCGCAGGTTGCCGAATTGCTCGACCTGCTCGAGTAGTTTCACAATGCGGTGGCTTTCCTCGACGATCAGATCGGTAAATTCCTGATCTTCCTGATTTAGCCCCATCGCCAGTAACTGCGCCGCACCGGTGATCCCTGCCAGCGGGTTCTTTATTTCGTGCGCCAGCATCTCTGCCATGCCAATCGCGGATTTTGCCGCCTTGCCAGTGTTATGGCTTTTGGTCATCCGGCTGGCAATTTCGCGCGGGCTGATCATCACGATCATCACGTCCTTGCGGCCTTGGTGCGGGGTAAACTGGATATTGCACTGCATTGGCGGGCGCTCGCCGCTGCCCACATCGACATCATTGACAAACAACGGCGTGCGACCGTCGCGGGCGCGGGCAAACGGGCCCTCCAGCGGCGCATCGATCATCACCTTGTCCCAAAACGAATGCCCGCGCAGCGCCTTGGCAGACAGGTTCAGAAAACTCTCGGCTGCGGGGTTGATCTCGATCATCACATCGGCGCTGTCCAGCAACAGGGCGGGCACCGGCAATGACGCCCATAGTGCTGCATCCTGGATCATGCGGCCACCTTTCGTGCAATGGCGTCGGGCAAAAGCGCCAGAACCGCCTTGGGGTCAGGGTCGGTCAGAATGGCGCGGCGCAGGTCCGCAGGCGTGCCCGCGTCGTCCATATACCAACCCAAATGCTTGCGGGCCATTTTGCGCCCCAACTCGGCACCATAAAACGACAGCATCGCCTCGTAATGTGCCCCAATCATACTGACCAATGCGGCCCCTGTCGGGATCATCGGTGCGGGTGTGCCGTGCAACTGGCTGGCCACTTGCGCCAAAACCCAAGGCCGGCCCTGCGCGCCGCGCCCGATCATCACCCCATCAGCCCCCGACAGCGCCAGCGCCTGTCTGGCCGACGCCACATCAACAATATCGCCATTGGCAATCACAGGGATCGACACAGCCTGTTTAATCCCGGCAATCGCCGCCCAATCCGCAGCCCCTTTGTAAAACTGGCACCGCGTGCGGCCATGGATCGTCACCAATTGAATGCCTGCATTTTCCGCACGCGCCGCCACATAACCTGCGTTCAGGCTCTGCGCGTCCCAGCCCAACCGCGTCTTGAGCGTCACAGGCACATCGACGGCCTGCACCACCGCCTCAATCAATCGCAACGCATGATCAGGGTCGCGCAATAACGCCGATCCAGAATAGCCGCTTGTGACCTTCTTTGCCGGACAACCCATGTTGATGTCGATAAAGGCAGCACCATTATCCGCCACCAGTTTTGCAGCCTCGGCCATCCAATAGGCATCGCGCCCAGCAATCTGCACCGCCGTGCCCGCCTGATCATAGCCAAGCTCGGCGCGGTCGCGGGTCGCGGGCTTGGCCTGCACCATCTCTTGGCTTGCCACCATCTCGCTGACAACCCAGCCCGCGCCGAACGACGCCACCAACTGGCGAAACGGCAAGTCTGTGATGCCAGCCAAAGGTGCCAAGGCGACCGGTGGGCTAAGCGAGACAGCACTAAGGGCAAGCGATTCGACGTGGGCCAAGGGATGCAATCAACTTTGTAAGGGCGGTTGCGGTTGAAATAGCTGGATTTCACCCAAGTCACAACGTATGAGCGCGCAAAATTCATGCACAAACACGCGCATGCTTAAATTTTAAGCGCGCGCCGGGATTCAAAGGCAAGAATTGCACCGCCGCACGACAGGCAGTAAACCAATCGCAACAAAAGGAGTCCGCATGAGCATCGCCGCCATCATTGTCGCCGCAGGACGCGGGCTTCGCGCGGGCGGCGAGTTGCCAAAACAATGGCAGAACCTGCGGGGAAAGCCGGTAATCTGGCATACTTTCAATGTCTTGCGACCCCATGTTGATGAAATTGTGGTGGTGCTGCATCCTGATGATCAGGCCCGTTGGGCCGCACTCGGCCTTGAAGCCACACATGTCGTGACTGGTGGGGCAACCCGTGACGCCTCGGTACGGGCGGGTCTCACGGCGCTTGCTGCCAACCCGCCGGACAATGTGCTGATCCATGACGCCGCGCGGCCCTTGGTCAGCGCCGCCATCATCACCGATGTGATCGCCGCCTTGGACCATCACGCAGGTGCCGCACCCGCAATTGCGGTCACAGACGCTCTTTGGACCGGGGCCGAAGGCTTTGTCAGCGGCAGTCAGGACCGCAGCGGGCTGTTTCGTGCGCAAACCCCGCAAGGGTTCCACTACGCAGCCATTGTATCGGCACATGACCAGCGCACAGACCCCGCAGTCGATGACGTGGAAGTGGCGCGCGACGCGGGGCTAGATGTTGCCATTGTTGCGGGCGAAGAACAGAATCTAAAAATCACCACAGGGGCCGATTTTTCGCGCGCTGCCAATATGTTAGGACATGACATGGATGTAAGATGTGGCAATGGCTATGACGTGCACCGCTTTGGCGATGGCGATCATGTCTGGCTCTGCGGCGTGAAAGTCCCGCATGGGCGCGGGTTGCAAGGCCATTCGGACGCCGATGTCGGGATGCACGCAGTCACCGACGCGATTTACGGCGCGCTTGGCAGGGGCGACATCGGCCAGCACTTTCCGCCGTCGGACCCGCAATGGAAAGGGGCGGCAAGCCATATATTCCTGACCCATGCAGTTCAACTTGCAACAACAAACGGGTTTAAAATCAGCAATATAGACTGCACACTTGTCTGCGAATTCCCCAAGATCGGCCCGCATCAACCGGCGATGAAATCCGCGTTGGCACAGATCACAGGGCTTGATACCGACCGGATCAGCGTCAAGGCCACCACGTCAGAGCGCTTAGGCTTCACAGGGCGCGAAGAAGGCATCGCCGCCATCGCAACCGCAACATTGGTAAAAACATGAGCAAACTCATCGCCACCTTCTTTTACGTGGGCTACATGCGCCCGGCACCCGGCACATGGGGGTCGCTCGCGGCCCTGCCCATCGCTTGGGTTTTAATAACATATACAGGGTTCTACGGGTTGATCTTCGCATCAGCTATTGCTTATGTGCTGGGCCTCTGGGCCACAAAACTGCAAACCGCAGGCACCGACAACCACGACCCTTCGGAGATCGTGATCGACGAGGTTGTGGGCCAATGGATTGCCCTGTTGCCAATCGCCAGCATCGTGTCATCACGCGGGCTTGATGCACTTGCCCTCTGGCCCGGTTGGATCGCCGCTTTTGCCCTGTTCCGGCTGTTCGATATCACCAAGCCTTGGTTGGTCGGCTGGGCCGACCGGCGTGATGATGCAACGGGCGTCATGCTTGATGATGTGATTGCGGGAATATTTGCAGCACTTGGTGTGTTGGTGCTGGGTGGCTTCTACCACGCGGTTGTCGTGTGACACAGGCCGCAACCCTTCTGGCAAATGCGCGCGCTGCGGGGTTGACCATCGCCACCGCTGAAAGCTGCACAGGCGGTATGGTGGCGGCGGCGATCACCGATGTGGCGGGCAGCTCTGCGGTGTTTGATCGCGGGTTTGTCACCTATACAAACGCCGCAAAGATGCAGATGTTAAACGTAAAACCCGACACGCTTGCCCGATATGGTGCGGTGTCTGAACAGGTCGCATATCAAATGGCCACAGGCGCGATTGCCCATTCAGACGCCACGCTTGCGGTCAGCATCACAGGCATCGCAGGTCCCGGCGGGTCCGATCATAAACCCGAGGGCCGCGTTTGTTTTGGGCTTTGCCACTTGGGCCACGCCACAGTCGAAACCGTGGAATTTGGCGCCATCGGGCGCGACCGCGTGCGTGCCGCCGCCACGGCACATGCTTTGGGGCTACTTTTGGCGGCCGCGTCCTCTGGTCGCCTTTGAATTAACCCAACACGCACCATTATCGCTTAAAATTTCAGCACACTGCAAAGAGCTGCATTTTTAAGCGCCTCGCGACCACCCCCGCCTTTTCCTTGGGCATAAATTCAGACCTATGAGCCCAAGGATATAAAAATCGGGGGATTATAAGATATGAATGGTGCAGATACAGCTTGGGTCATGGTGGCGACCGCCTTGGTCCTGTTTATGACTTTACCGGGATTGGCGCTGTTTTATGGCGGTCTGGTGCGGGCGCGCAACGTGCTGAGCGTGTTCATGCACTGCTACGCCATCGCCAGCCTGATGAGCATCCTGTGGTTCGCATTTGGCTATTCGATCGCATTCGGCGACGGCACGTCAGGCTATTGGGGCGGTTTGGGTAAAGTGTTCCTGAATGGCATCGACGCCACCACACTTTTCGGCACCCTGCCCGAGATTCTGTTTTTCGCCTTCCAGATGACTTTCGCCATCATCACCCCCGCGCTGATCGTCGGCGCATATGTGGAACGGATCGGCTTTGGCTTTGTGCTGTTATTTTCATCGCTCTGGATGCTTCTGGTATATGCGCCTGTCGTGCATTGGGTATGGGGTGGTGGCTTTCTGTCGGACGGCGGTATTTTCGGCGCAACGGGCGTGCGTGACTTTGCGGGCGGCATTGTAGTGCATGAAACTGCGGGACTTGCCGCGTTGATCCTTGCGATTTTCCTTGGGCCGCGCCGTGATCCGTCCAAACCACCGCATAATCCGGGCATGGTGATGATCGGTGCCGCGATGCTCTGGGTTGGGTGGTTCGGCTTTAACGGCGGCTCGCAACTGGCCGCAGACGGTGGGGCGGCCATGGCCATCACTGTCACGCATCTGTCCGCCGCCGCCGGGTCGCTGACCTGGGCCATGTGGGAACGGATCAAGTTCGGCCGCTTCACGCTTGTGGGCCTTGTAACCGGCACCATTGCAGGCCTTGCCTCGATCACCCCCGCGTCGGGTTTTGTGGGCCCGGTCGAGGCGCTGATCATCGGCGGCATCGCGGGCGTTTTATGTCAGGAAAGCGTCATCTACATCCGCAACAAGGTCAAAATCGACGACACGCTTGATGTCTTTGCGGTGCACGGCGTGGGCGGGATTTTCGGCTCGATCATGATTGCGGTCTTTGGTGCGGGCGCTTGGGCAGCACAGCTTGGCTCGCTGGCCATCGTGGGCGGCTTTACCACCGTCATGACCATTGCTTTGATCTATATCTGCAAGGCGATTACACCGCTGCGGGTCGATCACGAAACCGAAGTCAACGGCCTTGATCTGTCGGTGCACGGCGAGCGCGCCTACGACATCACCAGCTAGACGCGCAACAATCCGGTCAGCGGGCCGCAGTCGTCCCCCTGCACCGCTGTCCATAATTCCTCCGAAAGGTCCGCGCCCAGCACAGCGCGGGCCTTTTGTTGTAAACGGGCCTGTCTTTCGGGCATGGGCAGCGGGGTCTGCAAATCATGAAACAGGGTCTCGGCCCTGCCGTCTGCATATACTATCGCGACACGGGCCTGCATTTCGCTCAAGCGATCATCCGCCCGCACCGTCACCTTGTCGCGCAGGGTGATCAACGCAGGGTCGCTTGCGGTGTGACCCGAAAATGCGCCAATCGCCGCCGTGGACATGCCCGACAGGGCCATCGCCGCCGTCATTGCATAGCTGAACTTGACCTCCAATCCGGTGTCAGGTGCGGGCTTGTTGCACACAGACATCCATCTCGGGTGGGTTTCGACACTCACGGCGGCAACCTCTCCTTGCACCGTTTGCAACGCCTCGAGCATCGCGTGCAACCCGTGGCAACAGGCGTGAAATTTATGGTTAATGCGGGCAATTTTCCACGGCTCGTCCGCCGCCCAAGCGCTGTCATTTGCCTGCCCGTGATGGGTCGCGCCAAACTGCGACAGCCCCTGTGGATCAGAGGTCATACCCGCCTGTGCCCACACCGCAGCCTCTACAGCGCAGCGCGCCGCCATCCCCGCATTCAACGGCTTGCCCATCGACCCGAACTGCCCGCGCAGGCCAGACGCACCGGTCGCCGCCAAACCGATCGCATGTCGGGTTTGCGGCGCGGTCAATTGCAACAGGCGCGCACAACCCACCGCCGCGCCAATCGCGCCCGATGTTGCCGTTTGATGAAACCCGACCTGATAATGATCGCGGCCCAGCCACAAACCCACCCGCACCGCGGCCTCGGACCCCAATACTGCGGCCTCAACCACTTGGCCCAAGTCGCAAGTCCCTGCCATCCCTGCGGCGGCCAAAACGGCAGGCATCACCACCGCAGAGGTATGCCCGATATGATCAAAATGCGTATCATCATAGTCTAGCGCGTGCCCCATCGTGCCATAGACCAGCGCAGTATTTGCAAAGGACACATCGCTGTCTTGCGCCAAAATCCGCGCCACAGATTCCTCCGATCCCGCAACAGCACACACCGCCCAGTCAAACAGGCATAGGCGGATCAAATCCAAGGGACCATCATCCGGTCTCCTTTGCGACAATGCCAGCAGATGATCCTCGGGGCTCATGAATATAACTCACGGGCGCGCGCCTCGAACGACCGCACAACACGCTGCATCGCCTCGTTGAAAAACATTCCAGCCGCGCCTTGCAACAATCTGTTTTTAAACTCGAAATCAACCTCGAAGGACACCTCGCAACCATCCTCTAGGTCTTTAAACAGCCACGTGCTTTCAAGGTGCTTGAACGGCCCGTCGAGATAGGATGTTTCGATCTTCTTCAGGGCGGGCCATAGCCGCACACGGCTGCCAAATGTCTCGCGAAAAACCTTGAACGAAATCACCAGATCGGCCAGCATCTCGATATAATCGCCCTTGTCTGTGCGATTGCGAACCCTTGCGGCGGCAGTCCACGGCAGGAATTGAGGGTAGCTTGCGACGTCAGCGACCAGATTATACATCTGATCTGCGGTATAAGGCAGGGTTTTTGTCTCGGAATGACTGGTCATAATGGGCTTTCGCGGGTGACTTCACCACATGATGTCGTAGAATAGCCATGAAAAATCAAGCTTGAAGCACAATCGGGGAACCCATGTCGCACAAACCTTATGTGATTGATACGATGATCAGCGCGAAATCCATCGCGGCGCGGATCGAAGAATTGTCTCGCGAAATTCAAACGACTTTCGAGGGCACCGACAAATTGGTCGTCGTGGGGCTGTTGCGCGGCTCGTTTGTGTTTATCGCCGATCTTGTGCGCGAACTGGATCTGCCCGTAGAGGTCGATTTCCTCGAAGCCTCGTCTTATGGCGACGGTATGGAAAGCAGTAGAGAAGTGCGCATTTTCAAAGACTTGCGCGGCGCAATTGAGGGGCGTGATGTGCTGGTCGTCGAAGACATTATCGACACAGGCCACACGCTGGCCCATGTGCACGACTATCTGATGACCAAAAAACCGACGCGGATGCGCACAATTGCGCTCTTGGATAAACCGGCACGGCGCGAGGTGGATTTCAAACCCGACTGGATCGGCTTTGAGATCCCCGACGAATTTGTCGTGGGCTACGGCATCGACTTTGCACAGCGCAATCGCAACCTGCCCTATGTCGGCAAAGTGCGGTTTACGCCGTGAACCCGCGCTGGCTCTTGCACGCAAAACGCTGGGCGCAAAATCCGCCAAGCGCGAAAAAGCTGATGATTGTCGCAGGCGTCGTGGCCTTCAGCCTGATCCTCTACGGGCTGGAAACACAGGGCCTGCTGCCCGACTGGATGGCCGCCGACGGCGCACCGCGCATCCGTTAACCCCTAGACCTGACCAAATTTCTGCAACCGCGCCGCGCGCAAACGGGCAAAATCATCGCCCGCATGATAGCTAGACCGCGTCAACGGTGAAGCCGACACCATCAAAAACCCCTTGTTATAGGCGGTCTTTTCATAGCTGCTGAATTCTTCCGGCGTCACAAAACGGTCCACCGCGTGATGTTTCGGGGTCGGCTGCAAATACTGCCCAATGGTCAGAAAATCGATGTCAGCGGCGCGCATGTCTTCCATAACTTGGGTCACGGATTGCTTGTCTTCACCAAGCCCCACCATGATCCCCGATTTGGTAAACATCGTTGGGTCCAATTCCTTGACGCGCTGCAACAGCCGCAAAGAATGGAAATACCGCGCACCGGGCCGCACTTCGGGGTAAAGCCCCGGCACGGTTTCCAGATTGTGGTTGAATACGTCAGGCTTGGCCTCGACGACAATGCGCAACACATCGGGGTCACAGCGGATAAAATCAGGCGTCAAAATCTCGATGGTTGTATCGGGGGATTGCTTGCGAATCGCCCTGATCGTCTGGGCAAAATGCGCAGCCCCGCCGTCTTCGACATCATCGCGGTCCACCGAGGTGATCACCACATGCTTTAGCCCTAGCTTCTTGACCGCATCGGCCACCCGGCCCGGCTCGAACACATCCAGATCCTCTGGCGGCTTGCCCGTGGCAATATTGCAAAACGTGCAGGCCCGCGTGCAAACTTCGCCCATAATCATCATGGTGGCATGGCCTTGCGACCAGCATTCGCCGACATTGGGACAGCCCGCCTCTTCGCACACCGTGACCAATTTATGCTCGCGCATGATGTCGCGCGTCACCTTATAGCCTTCGGATGTTGGCGCCTTCACTCTGATCCAGCTTGGCTTTTTGGGTTGCACAGTGTCAGGGCGCTTGGCTTTTTCAGGATGGCGCTGAGCGGGGATTTTAAGATCACGCACGGGAGGGGTTCCATTCTCTAGGTCATCTCTAACCTAGTGCCCTGCGCGCCCAACAACAACACCTGTCATTCACGCCGTGCGCCGGAAATACCTACCCGATCATCGGGGCAAATTTGCCCTGCTCTGCGTAATGCCTCTTTAACCGCTGAAGGGCTATGCGCAAAACGATCTTGCCCGAGCGCGCCGACCATCCCATTGATTTCTCTGTCTGTTCCAAGCCTTCCAGCAAGCAACAACAGTGAAACGCGACATCCATCAATCCGGCCCCCAAATCGCCCAAGGCGGCCTGCACGCGCAGATGTCCCGCAGCGGCCCCCGACGGGCCATCCTTGCTGGGGGCCTGCGCCATAAAATCGGTCACATCATTGGCAATCTGACGGCCCATCTTTGCCAGCTCAAAATCTTCGCGCAACCTTTCACCCGCAGCCACCAGATCGCGGGGCAAAAACGGCTGCCCCTCGCGGTCACGCCTACGCGACAAGCCGACCAGCGGGCTTTCCACCGCCGGTGGGCGCGGACGCCGTGCGCCCTCGAAATCGCCCAGATCCCACGCCACGGCACCCTTCATCGGGCTGCGTGCATCAGCAAAGCCAAAGGCCGCATTTTCGCTTTGGGCTGTCAACGCCCGCAAACCCGCGCGGCCCGCATTGGTAATAAAATAACGTGACACTCGCCCCGTTGTATCAGGGCAGGAAATCCAGTCCTTCAAGGCAATCGCCTGTGCTATATCGCGGTCAACCACGGCGGTGCGCAACTGTTCACCATCAGGCGTTTCGCGCACGATCACCGCCGTTTCCATCTCTCTGGCCACCGCCATCACAGCACCGGGCTCACAAAGCCGCAACAACACGCGCTTGGCTTCTTGATCGATCCGCGTTTGCGTCAGGTCTTCGCAAGGGCCAGCCTGCCCCTTCAGGCGTACGATCTTCATAGTCTTGGTTTCCTTTTTGATAGTGCCACTTGCCTGTGACGACACGCGAGACAGGGCGCGCAAAGCGTCATCAATCAACGGATCATCACGGCGACCCTCAAAGCGCCGGACCTGGCGGAGAATCGTGGATGGGTGACATTTGTGGACCTTGGCCAAGGCGCGAATCGAATAACCGCGCTCTGTGTGGGCCAGATAGTGGACCGCCGCGATTGGAACCCAATTGGGCAATCCGACAGTCAAGTCTGGCATCCGCTGGTTTTGCATCCCCATATCCTTACGTAGCCGAACGATACCCTTGTCGGTTGCATCCGGAATCATGTTGCCAGTTCACAACCTATGAGTGCATAGGTTACTCAATGGTTAATTGTTTCCAATCCCCTTCACTATTGTTTCTAAAAGATAAACAATCGTAGACCCACCGTTCTGAGGTCTGGCAAAACGCGCAACACCACGGCGGCATATGTCATGTTTCGGGCAATCTTAAGCCTGAAAGGACCATCACATGCTCGATATTTCTGCTCGTATCGCTCAATTGCGCCGCCCCGGCCTGCTGATCAAAGCCGCCCGATTCGGATTGGATGACTACGTGCGCAATATGCACCTGCGCCGTATTCTCAAGACCGAAAGCATCCCGCGGCCTGCCCCTGCGGTGATGCAATTACTTGATATCGAATCTGCGCTGAACACGGCGCGCATCGAAAAGCAGGCCACTTACTCAGTGGCCCGCCATGTCGATGTGATGATTGCCTTGATGGCCGAGGCGCAAATCCTGCGCGCCACCAGCCGCCCTACATAAAGGCGTCCGGCATACTCGCCTTTTTCTCCGCCACATAGGCCCGCAGCCGCGCTTCGATCTCGGGATCAAGTGTGGGCTGCTGGTAGGTGTCGATCATCTTTTTGACACGGATCGTCGCCAGCGCTTGGGTATCGCGTGCGCCGTCCTCTTCCCATGTCTCGAACGGCTTGTAGTCAAACAGATCAGAGCGCCAGAACGCGGTCTTGAAATTCGCCTGCGTATGCTCGCAGCCAAGATAATGCCCACCGGGGCCAACTTCGGCGATCGCGCCCATCGCTTGGGCGTTCTCGGACATGTCCACACCGCGGGCAAAATGGTGCAATGTGCCCAGTTGATCAGCATCCATCACAAATTTTTCGAAAGACGCCACAAGCCCGCCCTCCAGCCAGCCACACGAATGCAACATAAAGTTCACGCCCGACAAAAGACCCATCTGCAAGCTGTTGGAGGTCTCATAGGCCGCCTGCGCATCTGGCAGTTTGGAGCCGCAGAACGATCCGGCGGACCGATACGGCACGCCCAAGCGCCGCGCCAACTGACCCGCGCCATAGGTAATATGGCTCGCCTCGGGGGTGCCAAAAGTCGGCGCGCCAGAGTTCATATCAATGGATGCCACAAATGTGCCCATAATCACCGGTGCCCCGGGGCGCAGGATTTGTGAATAGGCGATGCCGGCCAAAACCTCGGCCATCACTTGGGTCAAGGTGCCCGCGACAGACACAGGGGCCATCGCCCCACCCACAATAAACGGCGAAATGATCGAGGCTTGGTTATTCTTGGCGAAAACCTCCAGCGCACCCATCATAATGCTGTCAAATGTCATCGGGCTGTTGATATTGATCAGCGAGGTCATCACGGTGTTGTTTTGCACAAACTCTTCACCAAACAAGATGCCACACATATCAACACTGTCTTGCGCGCGCGACGGCTCGGTCACCGAGCCCATAAACGGCTTGTCCGACAGGGTCATATGGGCCAGCAACATATCCAGATGCCGCTTGTTGACCGGAATATCGGTGGGCTCGCACACCGTGCCACCCGAATGGTGCAGCCACTTGGACATATAGCCCAGCTTCACGAATTTCTCGAAATCGGCCATTGTGGCATAGCGACGGCCACCCTCGGCATCGCGCACAAACGGCGGGCCATAAACCGGCGCCAGCACCAAATTCCTGCCACCGATCTCAACATTACGCTCGGGGTTGCGGGCATGTTGGGTAAATTGCGACGGGGCGGTGGCACATAGTTTGCGCGCCAGCCCGCGCGGAATACGCACCCGCTCGCCATCCACCTCGGCACCCGCCTTGCGCCAGCGCTCCAACGCCTCTGGGTTATCGACAAACATCACTCCGATCTCGGCCAGAACCGTTTCGGCATTCTGCTCGATTATCTCAAGGGCCGCATCGTCCAGCACTTCATAGTTTGGAATGTTGCGCTCGATATATTTCGCAGTCTCGACACTGACGGCAGTGCGCTCTGCGCGGCGGGCGGCACCGCCGCCACCACGTGCGCGGCGTGACGGGGTAGCTGTAGCATCTGACATGTGCAGGTCCTCAAAAATAACTGGTTAGCGCAGTGATACCCAATGTGGTGGGCCCGCCTTGCGAAATTAACGGCGCTCGGGGCGCAAAAGCGACATTGAGCGCTCTTGCGCATCCACCCCGCCCAAGGCTAAAACGCACCATGGATATACAATCGCACGAACGCCTTCTGATCATCGACTTCGGCTCTCAAGTGACGCAGCTTATTGCGCGCAGGTTACGCGAGCTGAACGTCTATTGCGAAATTCACCCCTACCAGAACGTCACTGACGCATTCTTGGCCGATTTCGCACCCAAAGCCGTGATCCTGTCAGGCGGCCCCGATAGCGTCACCCGTGACGGCAGCCCGCGCGCGCCGCAAGCAGTATTCGATATGGGCGTGCCGGTTCTAGGCATCTGTTATGGCCAGCAAACCATGATGCAGCAGCTTGGCGGACAGGTTGATCGCGGCCATGGCACCGCAGAATTCGGGCGCGCCTTTGTCACCCCGCAAGGCAAACTTGATCTTCTGGACGGCTGGTTTGAAAACGACCGCGAACAGGTCTGGATGAGCCACGGTGACCACGTCTCGCACATCGCACCCGGCTTTGACGTTTACGGCACCTCGCCCAACGCGCCGTTTGCCGTGACCGCAGACATCTCCCGCCACTTCTACGCGGTGCAATTCCACCCCGAGGTCCACCACACCCCCAATGGCGCCAAACTTTACGAAAACTTTGTGCGTATCGCAGGCTTTTCCGGCGACTGGACCATGGGCGCCTACCGCGAACAGGCCGTTGCCGCGATCCGCGCGCAAGTGGGCGACAAACAAGTGATCTGCGGGCTATCGGGCGGCGTCGATTCGTCGGTCGCCGCGGTGCTGATCCACGAGGCTATCGGCGATCAGTTGACTTGCGTTTTTGTGAACAACGGGCTGTTGCGGCAAAACGAGGCCGAAGACGTCCTCAAAATGTTCCGTGACAACTATAATATCCCGCTGATCTACGCCGACGAGCAGGAATTGTTCTTGGGCGAACTTGAGGGCCAATCCGACCCCGAAACCAAGCGCAAAATCATCGGACGTCTGTTCATCGACGTGTTCCAGAAACACGCCAATACCATCGAGGGCGCCGAATTTCTGGCCCAAGGCACGCTTTACCCCGATGTGATCGAATCCGTCTCGTTTTCTGGCGGGCCTTCGGTGACGATCAAAAGCCACCACAACGTCGGCGGCTTGCCTGAAAAGATGGGCCTGAAACTGGTGGAACCGCTGCGCGAGCTGTTCAAAGACGAGGTGCGCGCTCTGGGCGTCGAACTGGGCCTGCCCGCGTCCTTTATCGGACGCCACCCCTTTCCCGGCCCCGGCCTTGCGATCCGTTGCCCCGGCGAAATCACCCGTGAAAAGCTGGACATCCTGCGCAAGGCTGATGCGGTCTACATCGACCAGATCCGTAAACACGGGCTATATGATGACATCTGGCAGGCCTTTGTCGCCATTCTGCCGGTGCGCACCGTGGGTGTGATGGGCGACGGGCGCACCTATGACTTTGCCTGCGCGCTGCGTGCGGTGAATTCCGTCGATGGCATGACCGCGGATTATTACCCTTTCACCCACGAATTCTTGGGCGAAACCGCCACGCGGATCATCAACGAAGTGCAAGGCATCAACCGCGTGACCTACGACATCACATCCAAGCCTCCAGGCACGATCGAATGGGAATAATTTTGCCTGCGCTAGGATATCCGATTTCTCTCTACAGTGAGATAGCGGCTATGGAGGCGTGGCGTCAAGGACGTGAGATTGGGGTTCTGCCTGAGACCGCAAGGGGTCGAGTCCGGCTGGGGGCGAAATCGTAGTATAAGCCCCCTGCAACCTATGTTTTGCATTACGGTCATCCGACAAAAAGAGTCAGATGACCGTTTCGAACCCATTTTACGGATTTTCTGTGCCGCATCCAACGTCCGCATATTGTGCGATCCGCTATTTTTGAAGGAATGCGCAAAACGAGAATTGAGACGCTAGGCGCTTTCTGAGGGGGCTAACCCCACTCTCATTCCCTTCACTTGGCAGACCGTTTCGCCGTCCACCTCGACCCGGTCACACCAACCGTGCACAAATGTCGGCACTTATTGGCGAAAGCCAGGGCGCAACCGGCGCGTTGCAGGCGACACAGGCCGGCAATCAACTCCTCGCCCTGCAATCGCAGCAGATTTCGGACCTGACCGCGCTGATGGCCGCACAGGGTCGAGCCCAAAACCTGGAATCGGAACAAATGGCCGCCGCCCAAGAGCAGGCCCGTGAGCAACGGCGCCGGTTTCTGGAACCCGGCACCATCCTCAGACCCGGAGGAGTAAACCAATGGGTGGCACCGGCGTCATTGACCGTTTTCTTGAGGTCTTCACCAGCTACATCGACAGTGGGTTCGGCCTGTTGGGTGGCGAGGTCGCCTTCCTCGCCACCACGTTGATCGTCATCGACATCACGCTGGCCGCCCTCATCTGGGCTTGGGGCGCAGATGACGACATCCTCGCACGACTGATCAAAAAAACGCTCTTTGTGGGTGCCTTCGCCCACATCATCTCGAACTGGAACACACTCGCACGCATCGTTTTTGAGAGCTTCGCCGGGCTCGGTCTGCAGGCCAGTGGCGCCGGGTTCAGTGCCGCCGATCTGATGCGCCCCGGGCGCGTGGCCCAGGTCGGTCTCGATGCCGGGCGACCCATTCTGGCCTCGATCTCCGACCTGATGGGCTATGTCAGCTTCTTCGAGAATTTCATCCAGATCATTGTGCTGATGTTCGCTTGGGCAATGGTGCTGCTCGCCTTCTTCATCCTCTCGGTGCAGCTCTTCATCACCCTGATCGAGTTCAAGTTGACGACGCTCGCGGGGTTCGTGCTGATACCCTTCGTCCTTTTCGGCAAGACGGCGTTTCTCGCCGAACGCGTGCTCGGCAACGTCGTCTCTTCGGGCGTCAAGGTGCTGGTGCTCGCCGTGATCATCGGCATCGGATCGAGCCTGTTCGGTGAATCCACGGCCGGGTTTGGCGGCGATCCGCCCAATATCGAAGAGGCCATGGCCATCGTGCTGGCCGCCCTTTCCCTTGTCGGCCTCGGCATCTTTGGTCCCGGCATCGCAAACGGGTTGATCTCCAGCGGACCTCAACTCAGCATGGGCGCAGCCGTTGGTACCAGGCTCGTCGCCGGAGGTGTCACCGCCGTCGGGATGGCCGGAACAGGCATGGCCGCCGGCGCCGCAGGGCGCGGCGGGGCCGCAACCGTCGGTGGGGCATCGGCAGCTTACAGTCTCGGGTCCGCCGGACGAACCAGAGCCGCAGGGGTTGCGTCTGGGATCGGTGGTATCGCGCGGGCTGGTGCCGGCCCCGCCAGTGGGGACTACGAGGTGAGTGATCCGCAGATCGCCTATCACCTTGCGCACTTCATCGAACGGGTCCGCGCCATCCCGGCTGATCCGATTGTCGTGCGCCAGAACTGGCTGCGCGCCCATGAGTTCAACACCGATCGCGGCGCTATGGCGCTCAATGACTATGCCCGGTCCAACGACCCTTTCGCGCAGGTCGGCGAGGTCCAGCTCTCGGTCGATGTCTCCAGCGTCATTCGCGCCTCACCCGACAGTTTCCGCATCGCCTGGACCGAGCGGCGCTATCAGGACGGCACCCTCGCCGCGACCGAGCGCTGGACAGCGATCCCGACAATCTCAATCCAGCCACCGCGCAGCGCCGAACGGCTCCGGCAAAACCCTCTCGGCATCTACGTTCACGCCATCAACTGGTCACAGGAACTTCAGCAATGAGACGAGCACACAGCACGATCCCCATCACACTGACCGCGTGCCTCTTGCTGAGCGCCTGCGCAACCTACACCCCGCCCGAAATCGACTATGACAGCGATGTCCCCGCCTTGCCTGCGCCTCCGCCGCCCGTGGTAGAAGAACCGCTGCGAGCGATCCACACGGACCAGCGGACGTATCTGCTGGAATTGCGCGCCAATGAGACTTCCTACATGGCTTCCGTCGCCTGGTCATATCCGCCGGGGCGTGCACAGCCACGCCCGCCTTCAATCCAGCAGCCCGCGATGCCGCCCCTCTTCGTGCTCGGAGCCGATGGCCGCGCAGAACGCGTCAACACCCGCGTCTTCCGCAACGTCCTGATCGTGGACGGTCTCCTCGCCGCTGAATTGCGCCTTGGGAGTGACGATCAACAGGTGGTCAAGATAGTGCGCACCGATAGGAGGCCGCGCCCATGACCACGTCAGCCTCAGACCCAGCAGCGCCGCCGTCAGCAAACCCAAGTGACCCGTTCCGGCTACGGCCCGATCCGCCCCGCGTCGTGCGCCTGTCCCGTAAGGTCCTCGGTGGCCTCGCCGTCATCACAACCCTCGGAATCGGCGGCGCACTGATCTTCGCTTTGCAGGACCGCCCGGCCCGAGATCGCCCCGGCGAACTGCGCCGCCTGCCTCCAGATTACAGCGGCATTCCGCAACTCGGACCCGCCCTGCCCGGAGACCTCGGACGCCCGATCCTGCGAGCAGCTTCCCGGCCCCGCAACCCAGCGGCACAGCCCAAACTGATCAAGATCGCCAACTCGCCTTCCTCAATGCCCCCGTCGACCGTCGCATCGTTGCCCCGGATCGTGTCACCGCACCCGCCTCACCTTACGTCCTTCAGGCGGGATCCGTCATTCCCGCTGCTCTCGTCTCAGGCATTCGCTCTGACTTGCCGGGTCTGATCGTCGCTCAGGTAACGCAGAACGTCTATGACAGCCCTTCGGGGCGCTATCTCCTGCTGCCGCAAGGATCCCGCCTCATCGGCGAATATGACACCAGCGTGGGATTTGGCCAACGCCGCATTCTGCTCGTGTGGAGCCGGATCATCCTGCCCGATGGCCAATCCATTGCTCTTGAAAGACAGCCAGGAGCGGACAGCGCGGGCTATGCAGGCCTCGAGGACGGCGTCGATCACCATTTGGGCGGTGTATTGAGGGCGGCGCTTCTTTCTACACTGCCTAATATCGGTGCCGAACTGGGGACTGACGATGACGACCCGGTAGCCAGTGCCATCCGCGACGGCGCACGGGACACGATCGGCGACGCCGGCCGCGAAATCCTGCGTCGTCAGATTGATATTCCGCCAACCCTGACGATCCGGCCAGGGTTTCCGGTGCGCGTGACCGTGACCCGCGATCTGATCCTCGAACCACAGGGAGGACACTGATGACCAAGTTGAAACTGGATGCGTTGCCTGACGACAAACCGGTGAAGGTGACAGTGGAGTTGCCAGCGCCTGTCGATTGCGATCTCGTCGCTATGCAAAGGTGCTGGAGCGTGAAACCAGCCAAACCACCAAATATCCGGCGAAACTGATCGCGCCGATGGTCGAACGCTTCATGGCAACGGATCGCGGCTTTGCGAAGCTGCGACGACAAGGAACAAGTGGTAGCTCACCGCTTGGAAAGGGCCAATTGAGCAAACGACATCTTGCGTATTCACGTCATCGACAAGTCAACAGGCATCGGATTGTGCAGCAGCATGGCATTGCAGATCGAAGCATCGGCATCGGCATCGGCATCGGAAGGTGACGATCAATCTGGCTGAATGACAGTCTCATTGCAGTTCGCGTATCGTTTTCCGTTGCCCAGCTTGTCCTTCGGCCGCTTATTTTGTTGGCAACCTCAGTTCATCCTGCACTCCAGTCTCGCAACTCGATGACTCGTGTTGCTTACCGATTGTTCCCGAACGTAGGGTGCACGAGAACAAGACTAAAAATTCAATGATTTCAAAAGCTACCCCGTTTGACGGGCTCTTTGACGATAAATGCGAATGGAAAAATATATTTGTCTATTAATATCAAATTCTTAAAAGATCAGTTGATAATCGAATGGGAATAAGCCGCCTCGCGCGCTTTACACGCCCCTGACATCACAACCACCGCCCACGCTGATTGGGTATAAGGTTCGCGCGACACCTGATTGCGCTGACACCACGGACTTGTCCTAAATCAACACAAGAGCCAGCCAACCTGCTATAGTGCCCTTACCGTTCGTTGCTGAATGAAAGGACACACCATGTTGAACTTCACACCGCTCATGACGCGCACTGCAATTGCAAAATCCTTGGGGTTTCTCGTTGGGCTCATCGGGTTTTGGGGCACACGCACTATGCTGCCAACCGCCGATCCGCTGCTGGCTTGGGGGGTGCTCGCGTTGTTCGTGACCATCGGCGGCGTGGTCGGCATCTCGGGAACCGTCAACCATATCCCGATTTTCAAACTGGCCTATCCACCTTGGCTGCGCGGCGGGCTGATGGGCGGCTGGTTCACATTCCTGACCATCCTGTTCGGTTACGACATGCTTGCCCAGGCCCTCATATCCATCAGCTATCTGCCTGAATTTTTCAAAAACCCTTGGTGGATGATGGCCGACGGGATCGTTGTGGGCGCGCTGATCGACATCATCGTCAGTCGTTTGGTCAAAAACGTGCCCGACCTCTACGTCGCTTGACGCCTCGGGCCGGCGCGCCTTGCATGCCGGACCGACACAGCACCCTGCCCAAATAGACAACTTGAGCCTGTGCGCTGCCTACCCTATGATTGCCCCATATTAAATTTACCAGTATGTGGCCCTGCCACCCGTTACCTCCATATTATTGTATTTTTACAGGTGCCCTATGACGGTTCGCATTTTCACATGTACAAGCTGCGGCCATAAAATGCGTGTCTCCGGCGCGCGCTGCGGTGCTTGCTTTGTGCCAAAACAGCCCTATCAGCGGATCCCTGTCCTGATCCTCGCCGGCATCGGTTTGATCACCGCACTCGGCGTCATCCTGACGGCTTGAATCTCGGCGTAAATCGGGTGACTGTCTCCATCTGCCGCCACTGTCGCGCGGCCGGAGCAATGCATGACGACCACTCTTCGGGCGGCCACTTGGATGGTCGGGGCGATCGGCGCCTTTACAATGATGGCCATCGCAGGGCGCGCTGCCTCTCTTGACCACGATACCTTCGAAATCATGCTCTACCGCTCTTTGGTGGGGCTGCTGATCGTCGGGGTCGTGGCTTGGAACGCGGGCACGCTGCACCAGATATCGCGCGACCGGATCGGCCTGCATTTTGTGCGCAACCTGTTCCACTTCACTGGACAAAACCTGTGGTTCTTTGCCATCACCGTCATCCCTCTGGCGCAGGTCTTTGCGCTTGAATTCACCACACCGATCTGGGTCATCTTGCTGTCACCGCTTATTTTGGGCGAACGGATTACCAAAATTGGCGGGCTTGCCGCAGCCGTCGGGTTCATCGGCATCCTGCTGGTGGCGCGCCCCGACTTTAACAATCTCAACGCAGGGGTGATCGCCGCAGGGCTAAGCGCCATAGCCTTTGCCATGACCGCCATCTGCACCCGCAAATTGACACAGACCTCATCAATCACCTGCATTCTGGCCTATCTGACAGGGATGCAGGTGATCTTCGGGCTGATCAGCGCTGGGTTCGACGGCGATATCGCCCTGCCGACCTCGCAAACCCTGCCTTGGGTGGTGATCATCGGGTTTGCAGGGCTAACAGCGCACTTCTGCCTGACCAAAGCCCTGTCCATCGCTCCTGCCTCGGTGGTGATGCCGATAGACTTTGCGCGCCTGCCGATCATCGCGATTGTCGGCATTATCCTGTACGCCGAGCCTATCGACACCCTTGTTCTGGTCGGCGGCGTCATCATCTTTGCGGCAAATTATCTAAATATTAACTATGGGCAGGCCAAAAAACCTCACTAAGCTTGTATTTTTGTGACGTTACGCAATTCCGTAAATACTTACGCAGCGTCAATAATTGACGCAATCGACAACGTCTACCTAACGTCGGGCATCTTTTAATTTTCATGACAGGGATGGAGACATGAAAAAATTTACCACCGTTGGAGCAGCACTTATGCTGACCACGACAGCCGCTTACGCAGGCGGCATCGACCGGTCGGGCCAAAGCATCGGCGCGATCTTTGAAGACGGCAAATATGTCGAACTGAGCTACGGCATGGTGACACCCTCCGTGACGGGCACCTTCGGCGGCGGCACACAGGCATCCGGCAGCATGGCACCCAGCTACGGCTCCGTTGGGCTCGCGTTTAAAACCGACATCAACGACAAAGTGTCGCTGGCTTTGATCATCGATCAGCCGTTTGGCGCGAATGTGGACTATGACACCGCAGGCTATATCCTGACCGGCACCGCAGCCACAGTCGAAACCACTTCCATCACTGTCGTTGGACGCTATAAATTCAACGAAAACATCAGCGTTTTCGCCGGTCCGCGCTACTTGCGTGCAAGCGGCGACTACACGCTCGCAGTGGGCGGCCCGATTGCTTACACATCGACATACTCGACAGGCGACAACACAGGCTATGTGGCCGGTATGGCCTACGAGCGTCAAGACATCGCCATGCGCGTCGCACTGACCTACAGCAGCGCGATCGATCTGGAGCTTGACGGCACAGGTGCCGGCGGTCTGGGCGATTTAACCGCCACAATGCCACAGTCAGTGAACCTCGAATTCCAATCCGGCGTGGCCGCTGACACATTGGTTTTCGGATCGGTCCGTTGGGCTGGCTGGAAAGATGCTCATATCACTGATACATTTCTCATCGGCTTACCCAACGGTGCCCCACTTGTTGATTGGGCAGATGACACCGTCACCTATACTTTGGGTGTTGGGCGCAAATTCTCCGACAAGTTCTCGGGTGCTGTGTCGGTCGGCTATGAAAAGGAACTCGGCGGCGCCGTTAGTAACCTTTCCGGCAAGGACGGTTACACTAGCATTTCTGTCGGTGGCACCTATACGCTGGACAATGGCATCGAACTGACCGGCGGCGTGCGCTATATCATGGTTGGTGATGCCACAACCGAAACCATCGGCGCGGTCTTTGCCGACAACTCTGCCGTCGCTGTTGGCCTCAAAGTGGCCTACAACTTCTAGGCCCACCATATAATCCAATAAAAAGCCCCGTCATCCGGCGGGGGCTTTTTATTTGCGCATTTTTCGGGTTGCCCGTTTGGCCGCATAGAGCGAAGAACACATATGACCCAACTTCAAAAAACCATCTCTCCCACCGCCTGGCTCTTGTTGCTGATCCTCTCGCTGATCTGGGGCGGCGCGTTTCTGTCGGTGCGCATCGCACTCAATGAAATCGGCCCGCTCACCGCTGTGGCCCACCGCACCGGCTGGGCCATGCTTGTGCTGTGGGGCTATATCGCGATCCGCCGCCTGCCGTTGCCCCGCAACCCGCGCATCTGGTTGGCCTTCTTGATCATGGGGCTGCTCAACAACGTGATCCCGTTCGCGCTGATGGCATGGGCACAACTTTACATCGAAACCGGCCTGACCGCGATTCTGAACGCCTCTACCGCCATCTTCGGGGTGCTTTTCGCCGCCCTGTTCTTTGCCGATGAAAAACTCAGCTGGCGCAAATCCATCGGTGTCACCTTGGGCTTCATCGGGGTCGCCACGGCCATCGGCCTGTCCTATCTGGCCAGCTTTGATTTGCGTAGCATCGCTCAGCTCGCGGTGATCGGCGGCACCATGTCCTATGCGCTGGCCGGGGTCTGGGCGCGCAAAACCCTTGCGGGCCTCACCCCACAAGTCGCCGCCGCCGGCATGATCACAGGCGCAAGTCTTGTCACCATTCCAATGGCTTGGGTGGTCGAGGGTCCGATCAGCTTTAACCTCAGCTTTCAAACATGGCTCGCCATCGGCTATTACGCCATCATTGCCACCGCGTTTGCCTTCCTACTCTATTACCGCGTTCTTGCGCTCGCAGGTTTGGGCAATCTCGCGCTGGTCACACTCACAGCCGCGCCCGTCGCGATCATCCTCGGCGCCGTAACTTTGGGCGAGGCCCTCCCGCTCAACGCCTATGCAGGTTTTGGAATTCTTGCTGTCGGTCTTCTCATTCTGAGCGGGCGGCTGCGCTTGCCTGTAAAACGGCCCTAGCCGCGCGCCCGCCCGGGGCCTGCCCCCCACGCCCCAACCGGTCCATCGTCAACGCCATCGCCGCGTGCTGGCGTGACGGGTCGGCCAAAACATCCAACACTGCCGCCGCAATAGGCTCGGGCACGCAGGCCTTACCAATAAACTCGGGCACAACGCGGGTCTCGCTGACCAAATTCACCAGCGTCACCGTATCCACCAGCAGCATCCGCTTGATAATCATCCGGCTCACCCACGCCATATCATAGGCAATCACCATCGGCGTCGCATTGGCCGCCAGCTCCAACGACACCGTGCCCGACGCCGCCAACGCCACATCAGCCGCCGCAAACACCCCGCGCTTTTCCCCGCTCGCATTGCTCGGCAACACCTGCACCGACACCGGCCATTTTGCCGCCATCTCTTGCACCAAGCCGGTCACATTCCCCGTTGTAGGAATGACAAAACGGGCCTTGGGATGCTCCGCCGCGATCCGCCCCGCCACCGCGCCAAAACGGTCCATCAAACGCGCAACCTCACCCCGCCTGCTACCAGGTAAAACCAACACCAACGGCCCCTCACCCGCCCACGCTGCGACCTCAACAGCGCTCGCCAAAACATCCGTCACAACCGGATGCCCGACAAAATCACAGCGCATCCCCGCCGCTTGCATCAGCGGCGGCTCAAACGGAAACAGCGCCAGAACCTGATCAATAAACTTTGCCATCTTCGCCGCGCGCTTGGGACGCCACGCCCACACCGTCGGGGCCACATAATGCACCGTGCGAATATCGCTCGTCGCCTTGACCAATTTAGCCACCCGCAGACAAAAATCTGGACTATCAATGGTGATCAAAACATCCGGCTTGGTCTCGATCACCGCCTGCGCCATCTGGTGCACACGCGCCTTCAACGCGCGGTATTTCGGCAAAATCTCGGCCAGCCCCATCACCGACAATTCATCCATCGCAAAGCGCGATACCAGCCCCTCGACCTGCATCATCGGACCACCCACGCCGTCAAAGGTCACATCCGTCATTGATGCAAGCCCTGCCATCAAAGCCGCCCCCAGCTTGTCGCCGGATGCCTCGCCCGCGATGATAAAAACCCGCATCAGGTCTGCGTCCTTGGACGCACCCAAAGCACCTTGTCCGCCGCATCCAACGCCGCGACCACCGCATCCAAATCCAAGACCATCACACCACCCGCTTCAATGACAATGCCATCCAGACCCGCCGCAATCACTGCCTCGGCTGTCCCTACCCCAATCACCGGCAAATCTGCGCGCCGGTCTTGATCCGGCTTTGGGCCCTTGAACAAAATCCCCCCATCGGTCCGCACCGCCGCAATCATCGCATCCGTGCCGTCTGGACCCTCAGACGCCAACAGCTTATCAGCTTGAATAACACAAGCCTGCCCGCGATCGCGCTGCCCCAGATCAACCAGCGCCTGCTCACCCAAAACAGCCTGTGCCATCATCGCCGCATCTGGGCGGCGTTTGCTCGGCACGCCCGCCACAGGCAACAAGTGCGGCACCAAGTCATGTGCGGCTCGCACCACAAATCCGGCAGTCTCGAAAATCGCAATGACCGCCCGCAACGCACCATCATCACCGCGCGCAATCGCCTCTTGGATCATCGGGACCAACGGCATGGTCGCCGCATCAATCGCTGCGGGATCAATCGCAGGACGCTTCACCGCACCCGCAAAGCACACCTCGCTGACCCCCTGCCCCTTGAGACGCGCCAAAAACGTGCCCAATTGCTCTATTCGAAACGTCCGGTCAACCGGCACATCAGGCGCAAACCCTGCCATCGCACAGACGTAAACATCGCGGCGCGCGTTCAGGATTGCCGCAGGCAAATCACCCGTGCCTGCAATCAGCGCCAGCATCAGCTTGGGGTCAGAAAATTACGGTCGGTCTGCCCCAGAATAAACCCGACCATCTGCTGCACATAGGCGCTCTCGCTTTCATCAGCCAACCGCTGCGCGCGGTCCTGAAACGTGCCCTCGCCGTCTTTCAACGTCTGAAACGCCGCCCGTAGCGCGGTAATATCAGCACGCGCCACACCCTTGCGCTTTAATCCAACCAGGTTCAGCCCGTCCAGCGTGCCACGCGGTCCCATCACCAAACCATGTGGGACCACATCATTGGTCACCATCGACAGCGCGCCGATAATCGCCCCCCGCCCGACGCGCACCCGCTGATGAATGCCTGACAATCCGCCAATAATCACGTCGTCCTCGATCACACAGTGCCCCGCAATGGCACTGGAATTGACCACAACCACGCGGTCACCAATCTGCGTATCATGGGCCACATGACAGCCCGCCATAAACAACCCGTCATCGCCCACGCGGGTCACGCCACCGCCGCCCGCTGTGCCTACATTCATCGTGACATGCTCACGGATCCGGTTGCGTTTTCCCACGCGCAGCGCGGTTTTTTCACCGCCAAATTTCAAATCCTGCGGAATTTCACCAATCACCGCAAAGGCAAAAACAACCGTGTCATCGCCGATCTGGGTGTCACCGGTGACAACAACATGCGATTTCAGCACAACATTTTCGCCCAAAACCACATGCGGCCCGACCAGGCAAAACGGCCCGATCCGGCAACCGTCACCAATCACGGCACCGTCTTCAATCACCGCCGAAGGGTGGATGCCCGACATCAGGCTTTCAAATCCATCATCGCGGTGAACTCGGCCTCTGCCGCCATCTCGCCGTCCACCGTCGCCACACCCTTAAAGCGCCAGACCTTGCCACCCGCCTTGCCGCGTGTCGTTTCCAAATGCATCTCGAGCACATCGCCCGGCACCACCATGCGGCGGAATTTGCAGTTATCAATCGCCATGAAATAGACATTCAAATTGCCGTCCGTCAGGCCTAGGCTGACCCCGATCATCACCGCTGCGGTCTGCGCCATCGCCTCGACAATCGTCACACCGGGCATAATCGGATTGCCCGGAAAATGACCCTGAAAATGCGGCTCGTTCATCGTGACATTCTTGATGCCCACCGCCGATTTGATCCCGTCGATCTCGCGCACTTTGTCCACCAACAAAAACGGATAGCGGTGCGGAATAATCTTCTGGATCAGCTTGATATCGGCAGTTGTCGGGGTCTCGGTCATCGGGTCAGGTCCATTCACTAAATTGCTTACACTGTGATAGCAAAGGGGGTTGCCGCCAGCAAGGAAAGGCTACTGCTCGGGTGCGTCCACCGTCCCGTCACCAAGATTGGCGTCAATGCGGGCAATCGCGGCTTTGGTAATATCAACACTGCTCAGCGATAAAAACACAATGCGCTGGTCCAGCATCGCCACGGCACCGCGCTCGACCATCAACTCGCCCAAGGTCGTGCGCACACGTTCCAGAAACAAGCGCGGCGCATTATCGCGATCAGTCTCAAACGCGGCAATCGCAGCATCACGGGCACGCCGGATACCCTGAACACGGCTGTCAAATTCAGCAGCCTCCGCGCGGAATGCGGCGGGGTCCATATCGGGCCTTCGCTCGGTCAGACTTTGCTCTTCGGCGGTCAAATCCGCTGTGATCCGGTCGTTCTCGACCTGCAATGCGCGGGCGCGCTCGGCCAAATCCGCCGCCACGCGCTTGCCATACAGGGTGGCGCGAAACAACTCGTCGGTGTCAACCACCACCACCTGCGACACAGGCACACCCAATGACGGAAGCTGCTGGGCGGCAACAGGGTTCGCCAAAAACCCGATCAACCCCGCGATAAATACGCAGCTAAGCCCCCGCATTAAAACCTCGTCGAAACCGTCACATCAAAGCTTCTGGGATTATCGAGCTCTTGCGCATCCAGGGCTTCGGTAAAGTTGAACCGCAGCGGGCCAATCGGCGTGTCCCAGAAAATCGACAGACCCGCCACCGTGCGACCGGTAAAGCCATCGTAGCTCACATCAGTGCCTATCGGTGCGGTGCGGCCAATATCCCAAAGCGACCCGTAATCGATGAACGCACCGCCGGAGATGCCGTATTCACTTGGCAACCCGATCGGGAACTCGGCCTCAAGCCGGGCCACCGCATAGACATTACCGCCCAAGGCATCATCAGTATCGGTATCACGCGGCCCAATACCACCGGCCTCAAACCCGCGCATCAACCGGCTGCCCAGAAAGAAACGATCCGTAATCCGGCTCTCGCCCTTGCTATAATCCAGATAGCCGCCCTCGATCGTCGCGCGCAGCGTCAGCTCTTCGTTCAGCACCTTGGTTTCCGCAGCCGCAAGTGCAGTGGTCTTGATATACTGGGCATCGCCCACACCAAACTCCTGGCCAAACCGGAACACCAGCCCGGCGTTCGGGTTCAGCCCCGTGCGGCGTGTATCATAGCTATACTGATAGCCCAGCGACGACGACCCGACCGCCCCAAGCGCGCCATCGGCAATGATCAACGCGCTGGCCGCGGCATCAACATCCGTGATGTCGGTATAGTCATACGCATAAAACACCTGTAGCCGCCCGTTTTCACTGACAGGGAACGACAGCGACGGCCTGAACCGGAAACTTTCAGTGTCATAAAGCGCATTTTCATTGTTCGTGGTGCGGTATTCGAAATCCAACCCGAGTCCGACATCGCGGCCCATAAACTGCGGCTCCTGAAACGAGAACGACAACACGCGGTTTGTTTCGGCCGTAGACAGTTGCAAATCAACCGCCTGACCCCGACCCAAAAAATTGCTCTGACGGAACGTGGCAAGCAACGACACCCCGGTATCGGCATTGAAATTCGCGCCAAACGATAGCGAGCCTGTATTCTGCTCGGTCACATTTACATCGATGATCACCTGATTGGCGCTCGACCCTTCGCGGGCCTCAACCGATGCATCGCTGAAAAACCCGAGCGCGCGAATCCGCGAGGCGCTCTCGCGAATTTCGCGGGGGTTAAACGGATCAGCCTCCACAACGCGGAACTGGTTGCGCACAATCCGGTCCAGCGTGGTATTGTTGCCCTCGATATCAATGCGCTCGACAAAAATACGCGGTCCGCGCACCAGCGCAAATTCGATATCCAGCGACAGGTCTCGGTCATTGCGGGTCACCCGCGGATCGACCGACAAAAAGTTGATCCCCTGACGCAAGGCCAGCGTTTCAAGGCGCGAAATCTCTGTCTCCAGAACCGCCGGCGAATAGGTCACGCCAGACTCGAGCCGCAACGCCTGACGAAACACTTCCGCATCCGCCTCGGGAATGTCGCTGGTCACGCTGATATTGCCAAACGTAAACTTTTGCCCCTCCTGCACGTTGAACGTCACCAGATAGGCATCGCGCTCGCGGGTCAGCACAACATCGACGTTCTGCACCTGAAAATCCACAAAACCACGCGACTGGTAAAAATCGGTTAGCGCGCGGCGGTCAAACGCAATACGGTCCTCGACAAAGGTATCGCGGCCAATGATGGCGCGCAAAATACCGGCTTGCTTGGTCTCCAGCACGCGGCGCAAACGGCCCTCTGAATAGGTCCGGTTGCCGACAAAAGAAATCCGCTCGATCTCTGTGACCGCAGATTCGATCACTTCAAACACCAGATCAACACGGTTGTCGGCGCGTCTGATAATGCGCGGACGCACGGTCGCGTCAATCCGGCCCTTGCTGGCATACACATCGGCAATCGCGGCCGTGTCTCGCTCGGCCTGATCAGGTGTGTAAACGCGGCGGGTCTGGGATGCGACGACCGCCAATAACTCCGCATCACGCAGCTTGATGTTGCCCTCGACATTGATCTGGTTGATCGTCGGCCATTCGGTCACCGCGATGACCAATGTGCCGCCCTGCGGGGTCACATCGACGGTTTCGAACAATCCAGAGGCACGAATCCGCTGAACCGCATCGTTCAACTCTCCTGTCGACAGGGCTTCACCGCGGCTGATTCCCGCAAACGACAGGATCGTGCCATCCTCGACCCGCTGGTTGCCGTCGATCCTGACCGTATTGAACACAAAGCTCTGAGCATTGGCCTGCACCGCATAAAGCGCGCTAACCCCAATAAATAAAACGAAAAACAGACGTTGAATGACTGTCGATTTTTGCGCCGCTGCGCGTGTTTTTACACGGTTCATATTTTTCGCCTGTTGTGACATCCCAGTGCCCTAGGAACTATCGGGTTCAGGCGGTGATGTCAAAACGAACAAACGCGCCACAACGGGCGCGTTTCCACTTAGTATCTCCGGCAGTCTGCGGCGCTAGATCAACGCAAGATACGATCCCGCGTAAAGTGCAGCCACAATTGCACCCATCATCAACAAACGGTCAATGTTCAGGCTCATCAAAAAGGACAGACCTTTGTAACCTTGGTTCAATGTTTGCATCTTACATACTCCTATCGGGTGATAGGTTTTTAGCGCGCAATCGTGGCGCAAATGTGGCGCGGATCTGGCGCTTTTATGGGCAAAGCACCAGATCATTGAGCAGGGCAAAGACCATCATCGCCCCGATCAACGCCAGTCCCATCAACATCAACACGTTGATCGCGCGGTCCGACGGCTTGCGGCCAGCCACGGCCTCATAGGCGTGAAACACCAGATGGCCACCATCGAGCACCGGCACCGGAAACAGGTTCAACAGACCCACCGCCGCCGATAACATGCCCAAAAACCACACAAAGCTGGTGGCCCCCTGCGCAGCCATCGTGCCGCTGGTCTGCGCAATGCCAACAGGGCCAGACAGGTTACACGACGAAATCTGGCCGGTGATCACATTCCACAACCCCGACAGCGACGACTTCAGGATAAACGTCAACTGCCGTGTGGCCCCCGTCAGGCTTTCCCAAATTCCCAAACGGGTCGTGGCCTCGTCAAAAAACACTGCCCCCGTAACACCGATCAACCAACGGGTCTCGAACCCGCCCTCACGCAGCGGAATATCAACGCGACGTGGTGCCAGGGTAAACTGGTCCACCTCTCCCGCGCGCCAGACATCCAGTGTCAGCGGCGCACCATCCGCCGCCTGCACCGCCTCGATCAATTGGGCAAAGGCCACAACAGGCTTGCCATCGATCGCCGTGATCACGTCGTTCTTGCGCAATCCCGCATCATCGGCCGCCGACCGCGGGTTAATACCCGTCACGGCAGATGGCATCAAATAGGGGCCAGTCACCGTCATTGCCTCGCCCGCGCGCAAAATATCATACGCCAGCGTCGCGCTATACGGAAGCTCGTCGATCAGCGGATCATCGGTGCCAAAAGGCAAGCCTTCGACCCGCAATATCTGGTCCCCGGCGCGCAGCTCGGAGGTAAACTGCGCCGGTAAATCGCGCCCCGATTCATACGTCAACGGATCGGTAGAGCGGCCATCGCTCATCGCAATCCCCGCGAAAATCGCAATCGCCAGAATGAAATTGAACACCGGTCCCGCCAAAACCGTCAACGACCGCGCCCATAACGGCGCCCCTGCCATCGAGCGGCGCACATCGGCCTCGCTGACTTCGCCTGTCTCGCCCACACCCGCCGCATTGGCATCACCCAGAAACCGCACATAGCCGCCAAACGGCAAGGCCGCGACCTGCCACACCGTGCCGCGCTTGTCGGTGCGCTTATACAACACAGGCCCAAACCCGATGCTGAACACCTCGGCATAAATCCCGCACCAACGCCCGACAATATAATGGCCGTATTCATGGATCGCGACGATCACCGACAAGGCCACCACAAACGCAATAATCGTAAACGCACCGCCGCCAAATGACGACAAAATCTGAGCAAAATCCAACAGTCTATCCTAGGTTAGTCGCCGCTTCATCGGCACGCAGCCGCGCCAAAGCATCTATTTCAAGAATCGTATCTAACGTAATCTGGGCATTTTGCAGCCCGTCACGGGCCGACATCGTGTCAATTACCCGTGAGACCACCCGCGCCATGTCCAAAAACCCGATCTGGCCCGCGATGAACATATCCAATGCGCGCTCTTTTGCGGCATTAAACGCAGCCCCGCTGACGCCGCCCATCGCCATCACATCTGCGGCAATCTGCAACGCAGGATAGCGTTTTGGGTCAGGGTCTTCAAAACTCAACCGGCCGATTTTGGCCAGATCCAGCCGTTCCACCGGCACCATACCACGGCTTGGCCAATGCAGCGCATAGCCGATCGCATGGCGCATATCGGGCGGGCCGACATGGGCCATCAAGGCACCATCGGTGAACCCCACAAGCGCGTGCACCAGACTTTCACGGTGCACCAGAACCTCGATCATGCCCGGATCAATCCCAAAAAACTCTTTGGTTTCAATTAATTCCATGCCTTTGTTAAACATTGACGCGCTGTCGATTGTAATGCGCTGGCCCATATCCCAATTGGGATGGCTTGACGCCTGCGCCAAACTCGCGCCCGCTAAATCCGCAACCGGCCAATCGCGAAACGCACCACCAGAGGCGGTGATAATCACCCGCTCCACCGCCGCGATATCTTCACCGACCAAGGCCTGAAACACCGCCGAATGCTCGCTATCAACAGGCAGTATCGTGGCCCCCGCGGCCTTTGCGGTCTGCATCAACAATGGTCCTGCGGTGACCAGACTTTCCTTATTGGCCAGCGCCAAAGTCGTGCCTTGCGCCACCGCGCGCAAACTCGGCACCAGCCCCGCCGCCCCCACAATCGCCGATAAAGTCCAATCCGCCCCGCGCTCGGCCACATCGGCAATCGCTGCGTCACCTGCGGCTACCTCGACATCACTTCCGGCCAGTAATTCTTTCAAATCATGGAATAAATCAGCGTGGCAGGTCACCGCCACCTGCGCCTTCAAGCGCCGTGCATCCGCCGCTAGCTGCGCAATATTGCGCCCGCCCGTCAACGCCACCACATCATAGTCATCAGGCGCGCGGGCGATCAAATCAATCGCACTTTGCCCCACCGATCCGGTCGCGCCAAAAATCGTAACCGACTTCAAAAAGCAACCCCGGGCACATTAAACACCGCCACAATCAGCAACATGAACAATGCCCCACCCAGCAGCGCATCAAAGCGGTCAAACAATCCGCCGTGCCCCGGTATCAACGTCGAGCTGTCTTTCACGCCAACACGGCGCTTGAGCGCGCTTTCGGCAATATCACCCATCTGGCTGGCAAAACTCAACACAACCGACATCAGCACAATCACCCATGTGGCTTGGGTCAAAACCATAAAGCCCAGACCAACCAGCCCCGCACCAACCCAGCCCGCCGTCGTGCCGGACCACGTTTTCTTGGGGCTGATCGAGGGCCAGAATTTCGGACCACCAAAGGTGCGGCCCGCAAAATAGCCAAATACATCTGTGACAATCACCACCAGCATCAACCACAACAACCAGACAAACCCGTAATTTTCGCGAAAATGCAACAACCCGTAGCCCGCCGCAGGAATAGCCAGCGCAAACAGGAAAAACGCGCGGCGCTCCACCTTGATCTGGCTGGCCCCCACCAAGGGGACGATCAAGAACATCAACAATGCCCACGGGCCCACCAACGTCAATTGCCCCGACATCACAGATGCGCTTAACGCCGCCATCAACATGCCGGGCGTGGGGCGCTCGGGGGCGATCATCATCCACAATTCCCAGACCATCACGGCCGTGACAAACACCACCAACATCTGGAACCAGACGCCACCGGCAATCACGCCAATCGCACCGACAATGGTCATCGCCACACTTGAAGCGATGCGCACCGTCAAATCATCCCAGTTTTTTGATCTCATAGGGCCTGCCATCCGTTACGCCGATACCGCGCCAAAGCGACGCTCACGGTTGCCAAACCCCGACAGGACTTTGGCAAATTCGGCCGCTGTGAAATCCGGCCACAGCGTGTCGATAAATTCGTATTCCGCATAGGCCGATTGCCACAACAGAAAATTCGATATGCGCGCCTCGCCACTGGTGCGAATGACCAGATCAGGGTCCGGCAAAAACCGCGTGTCCAGAAACTTGGACAGGGTCTCGGCATCAACATCCCTGTGGGCCAAACGGCCCTGCTCGATCTCGATTGCCATCAATTGGGCCGCGCGGGTCACCTCGTCTCGGGCCCCGTAATTCAGCGCAATCGTCAAATGCACCTTGTCATTGTTCACGGTGCTTTTCTCAAGCCTGTCCATCAACGATACCAATTTGGGATCCAACCGCAGCCGGTCACCGATAAACCGCACCCGCACGCCGTCCTCGAACAGTGCCAGTGCCTCGCGCTCGATATAGCGGCGAAACAGCTTCATCAGGCCAGAAACCTCGGATTGGGTGCGCTTCCAGTTCTCGGTCGAAAACGCAAATATCGTCAGGTATTTCACCCCCAGATCGGGACAGGCCTCGACAATCTCGCGCACACGGCGGGCACCGGCATGGTGACCAAACAACCTTGGACGCCCGCGCTGCTGGGCCCAACGCCCATTGCCATCCATGATAATCGCCACATGGTTCGGGCCGCCTTTGGTGTCGGTGTCTTTGGCCAAAGTATCGGCCTCCCTATGGGTCAGACCTGCATGATCTCGGCTTGTTTGGTCTCAAGCGTCTCGTCGACCTTCTTGATATGCTCATCGGTCAACTCCTGCACCGCTTGTTCCCAGAATTTCTGGTCGTCCTCGGACAGCCCGTCAGCTTTCGCTTTCTTGATCTGATCCATGCCGTCACGGCGCAAGTTGCGAATAGACACGCGGCCACGCTCGGCATAATCGCCCGCAACTTTGGTCAGATCGCGGCGGCGCTCCTCGTTCAACTCGGGGATCGGCAACATGATGATCGTGCCGTTCAACTGCGGATTGATCCCCAATCCGGAGTTGCGGATCGCCTTTTCAACAGCGCCCACCAGCCCCTTGTCCCAAACATTGATCGTCACCATGCGCGGTTCGGGCACATTCACGGTGCCAACCTGATTGATCGGGGTCATCGACCCGTAGGCATCCACCATGATCGGCTCCAACATGGACCCCGACGCGCGGCCTGTGCGCAGTGACGCGAACTCCACGCGCAAATTTGCAATGGCACCGTCCATGCGGCGGCCAAGTTCGTCTGTATCAAGAATAAAATCGTCTGACATGTCTATGCTCTCGCCTTGCCCGATGAGGTTGGTTTTCAATGCTATAACGCAGGTTTCGGGCAAATGTATAGCCTCATCCCACCCGCGTATGGTGGGAATTCGCCCAAGCTTTGATCACACCTGTCAGTTTGCCGCCTAGTCGTGCACAATCGTATAGGTGCCCTCGCCCGCCAAAATCCCCTTAAAGCCACCCGGCTCGTCAAGGCTGAACACAATGATCGGCAAATGGTTATCGCGCGCCAGCGCAATCGCAGAGGCATCCATCACACCGAGATGCTTTTGCAGCACCTCGTCATAGGTCACCCGGTCATAACGCACCGCATCATCATATTTGGCTGGGTCCTTGTCGTAAACACCGTCCACCTTGGTGCCCTTCAGGATCGCTTCACACGCCATCTCGTTGGCGCGCAATGTGGCGGCAGTATCAGTGGTAAAATACGGGTTTCCGGTGCCGGCTGCAAAAATACAAACCCGCTTTTTCTCCAAGTGGCGCACCGCGCGGCGACGGATATACGGCTCGGCCACCTCGTTCATGGTAATCGCGGAAATCACGCGGGTATGAATGCCCAATTCCTCCAACGCCGACTGCATCGCCAGCGCGTTCATCACCGTGGCCAACATGCCCATATAATCCGCCGTGGTGCGCTCCATGCCTTGGGCAGACCCCTGAAGCCCGCGAAAGATATTGCCGCCCCCAATCACCATGCAGATCTCGACACCCATATCATGCACGATCTTCACCTCGCGTGCGATACGCTGCACAGTCGGCGGATGCAGACCAAACGCAGTCTCACCCATCAGCGCCTCGCCGGAAATCTTCAACATTACACGTTTATACGTCTTCTTGGCTTTGGTCATGTGCTGCCCCTTTGCGCATTCAGATGGGAACCTGCGCTAACTTGTCCCAAATTGGCGGTCGGTTCAATGTGCCAAACCGGCAAAGCGGGCGTAAATCCCTAGAATGATGCGCCCGTCTGCCCTAAAGATCGCGTCATGATTGAAATCGCCGCCCATAAACCCGTTCTGATCGCAGGCCCCACCGCTTCGGGCAAATCCGCGCTGGCGTTACATATCGCGCAAACCCAAGGCGGCGTGATCGTGAATGCCGACGCTTTGCAGGTCTTCGACGGCTGGCGCATCATCACCGCGCGGCCCGATGATGATGATCTGGCCGCAGCGCCGCACGCCTTATACGGCCACATCCGCTATGACGCGCCCTATTCGACCGGACAGTGGCTGCGCGATGTCACACCCTACCTTGCGGGGCGCTCGCGCCCGATCATCGTGGGCGGCACAGGGCTGAACTTTCACGCACTCACCCACGGCCTTGCCGACATCCCCGCAACAGACCCCACATTACGAACCCATGGTAACACACTGTCCATGCACGATTTACTGGCAGACCTTGATCCAGAAACGCGCGCGCGCATCGACACCCGAAACCGGATGCGGGTGCAGCGGGCCTGGGAGGTCCTACAGCAAACCGGACGGCCCCTTGCGGACTGGCAAGACGCCACACCACCGGCCCTATTGCCCCCCCACGATGCCACACGGATCACCCTTGATGTGCCCACCGATTGGCTCAATGCACGGATCGCAAAACGCTTTCAGATCATGCTCGACAGCGGTGGTCTGAACGAGGCGCGCGCCATGCTGCCGCATTGGAATCCCGCCCACCAATCCGCCAAGGCGATCGGCGCGCCCGCTCTGATCGCGCATCTTCGCGGCGACATTGCGCTGGACGCCGCTTGCGACAATGCCATCACCGCCTCTCGACAATACGCCAAACGGCAAAGGACATGGTTCCGGTCCAAACACAAAGACTGGGACCATTTCGACATTTCATCCACAGACCTGTCCACAGGCTTGGCGTTCCTGCGCTAATTTAGGCGTTGTCTAAAGACGGCGCGCGGGCCACTCTACTGGTCAAACCACAAGGACCGACATGACACTTGGCACTGAAATGACACCCACGGCCCTCTCGGTCTCTCCGATCGCACAGAACCTGTCGACGGGGCGCTGGCGGACCGAGGCGATGCGGAGCCATGCGACACCGCGACTGTTGTTTATCACCAAAGGCCAAGGACGGATCACCATCGCGGGGCTGACCAGCGGCTACGGGCCCAACAACCTGATCTATATCCCCGCCCATACCATGTATGGGTTCGACGTGGGGCCAATGGTGTTTGGACATCTGGTTGTCATTCCCGCAGCCATGGCGCCCGAATGGCCCGAAGAACCGGTGCATCTGCGCTTGCGCGACGTGCATGTGCAAAAAGAACTGTCCGGCATCATCGAATCGCTGGAACGGGAAGTGAAATCATCAGGCGCAGGACATGCGCGGGCGGCCCACTACCATCTGGGGCTTTTTGCGGTGTTCTTTGAACGACAAATCGATGCAACCCCCGAAAACACCCTCAAAAGCCGCAGCCAAACCACATCCGCGCGACTGGTGGCGGCCTTCACCGACCTGATCGCGCGCGATTATCGCACCGATCTGTCGGTCAGCGACTATGCATCCAGACTTGGGGTCACAACAACGCATCTGACACGGTGCTGCAACCAGACCTGCGGCAAATCCGCGTTGGCCCTGCTGCGCGACCGGATCCACTACGAGGCCTGTATGCTGCTGCGCGAAACCCGCACGCCGGTCAAAGATATTGCCACGCAACTGGGGTTCCACTCCGCGGCCTACTTTACCCGCAGTTTCTCGGCGCAAACCGGAACCACGCCCAGCGGCTTTCGCAAGTTTGGCGCTGCATTGCAGCATAACAGTCACGCAGCGTCGTAATCGCCCCAAGGTAGAAATGTCGCTTTTGACCTGTTCATATGTCGCAAACGTGTCTAGGTTTGACAAAGCGTGCATTGACCTTACCGGCAAAACAATGCGCAATACGGGTGATCGGGGGGACTAAAAACGCAGCGCGCAGTTTGCCTGCGCAGCATTTGGAAACAAACCACCGCTCACCGAATAATAAAGTGTCACAGGGAGAAACGAATGACGCACCATGATACCACCACGGTACACCCAGCAGCCATTATGTATGCCAACGAGGAAAAGGCAGGCAAACTTAGCCGCCGCGAATTCCTGTCTCGCACAACATCTTTGGGTCTGACAGCCGCCGCCGCTTACGGGCTGATCGGCCTGAACACGCCTGCAAATGCTGCCGCTCACGCCCAGCAAGGTGGCGAAGTTCGCATCGCTATGACCGTTTACGCGCCAAAAGATCCGCGCACCTACGACTGGACAGAATTCGCTTATGTCTCGTCGGGTTGGCTGGAATATCTGGTTGAATACAACAGTGACGGCTCTTTTGTGCCGATGCTGCTTGAAGGCTGGTCGGTCAATGACGATTCCACCGAATATACCCTTAACGTGCGTCAAGGCGTAAAGTGGAACAACGGCGACGATTTCACCGCCGAGGACGTTGCGCGCAATATCACCGGCTGGTGTGACAAATCCGTTGAAGGCAATTCGATGGCTGGCCGTTTTGCGGTTCTCATCGACGACGCAACAGGTCAGGCTGCGCAAGGCTCCATCGAAGTTGTGGACAGCCATACCGTCAGACTGAACCTGCCCGCGCCTGATATCTCGCTGATCGCCGGCATGTCCGACTATCCGGCCGCCATCACCCACGCCGACAACAACACCGAAGACATGTTGTCCACGCAAATCGGCACCGGTCCTTATCTTGTCGAAACCAACGAGGCTGGCGTGAAAGCCGTTCTCGTGCGTAACGAAGACCACGACTGGTGGGGTTATGCGGCCGGCAAAGGCGCCTATATGGACAAGATCACCTATATCGATCTTGGCACCGATCCATCCGCGATTGCGGCGGCTGCGGCCTCTGACGACATCGACATGCTCTACGAGACAACCGGTGACTTCATCGAGATATTCGACAGCCTCGGCTGGGATCGCTCCGAAGTGGCCTCCGGTGCGACGGTCTCTGTGCGTTCGAACCAGATCGCAGAAGTCGACGGCATGGTGCCTTATGGCGACAAACGCGTGCGTCAGGCGATTGCAATGTCGGTCGATAACGCCGTGGCTCTCGAACTGGGTGTTGCAGGCCTCGGCCAAGTCGCGCGCAACCAACATGTCGGCCCAATGCACCCTGAATGGGCAGACGTTCCATCGCTCGGCTACGATCCAGCCGGCGCAATGGCGCTGATGACCCAAGCCGGCATGCAAGACTACGAGTTCGATCTGATCTCTGTCGACGACGACTGGCTCAAGAACACCAACGACGTTGTCGCGGCACAAATGCGTGACGCGGGCTTTAACGTCAAACGCACCGTGATCCCGGGCTCGACGTTCTGGAACGACTGGACGAAGTATCCGTTCTCCTCGACAAACTGGAACCACCGCCCTCTTGGCACGCAAGTGCTGGCGCTGGCTTACAAGTCGGGCGAAGCATGGAACGAATCCGGCTTTGCAAACGCTGAATTCGACGCACTTCTTGTCGAAGCAAACAGCCTCGCAGATGCAGATCAACGCCGCGAAGTGATGGCGAAACTGCAAGCGATCATGGTCGAAGAAGGCGTGACCGTTCAGCCATACTGGCGCTCGATCTACCGCCACGCCAAGCCTGGTCTGGTCGGCTGGGATATGCATATCGCATACCTGCCGCAGATTTATAAGATTGGCTACGCCGCTTAAACCAATTGGACCGCCCTTCACACGAAGGGCGGTCTTTTTCGCTCTACCAATAAAGTTCACTACCAATAAAGAACGTGCACAATGCGCGTCATTTCCTGACAACAGGGGTCTACATGGGACTGTTTATTCTTCGCCGCCTTGGGGTTATGATCCTCACGGCCATCTGCCTGACATTTGTCGTCTTTTGGCTGACAAATCTCACACCCAACCTTGAAAAACTGGCCAAAACGCAAGGTAACGCGCGCATGTCCGACGAGGCCGTGGTCAGCTATCTGGCCAATCGGGGCTATTCCCAACCGCTGCCCATCAAATACGGGCAATGGATGGGGCTGTTGCCGGGCTATGTGATCGAAGGGTCGGACGGCGAAACCCGCGGACGCTGCGCTGAACCGGGCATAGACCCATCAGACGCTGCTAAATTCTGCGGTGTTTTGCAGGGTGACTGGGGCTACTCAACGAGGTTTAAGGAAGATGTAAGCAAGATCGTCTGGGTCCGGCTGGGACTGACAGCCAAACTTATGGGGTTGGTCATGCTGGTCATGGTGCCCGGCGCGCTGATCATCGGCGTTCTGGCGGGGATGCGCGAAGGGTCTCGCACCGACCGGACACTCTCGACCTTCTCGATCATCTCGACGGCGACCCCGGAATATGTCTCGGGTGTTGTGCTGATCGCGCTGTTTGGCACCGCGACCTTCGGGATGAAAATCTTCAAAGGCAACGCCAACTCGGCCATGGATGATGCGACCTTCGAGAACTTCACCCTGCCCGTCATCACCATCGCACTTTACGGCATGGGCTATATCGCGCGCATGACGCGGGCCTCGATGACCGAAGTGATGACGGCACAATATATCCGCACCGCACGGCTCAAAGGCGTGGCATTCCGCACGATCGTGATGAAACACGCACTTCGCAACGCTCTGATCGCCCCTTTCACGGTGATCATGCTGCAATTCCCTTGGCTCCTGAACGGGGTCGTCATTGTCGAAAGCCTGTTCAGTTACAAAGGCTTCGGCTGGACCTTGGTGGAGGCGGCCTCGACCAACGATATCGAGCTGCTGCTCGGCGTCTCGGTGGTCTCTGTCTTTGTCGTGCTGGCGACGCAGCTGATTTCCGATATCGGCTACGTCTTCCTCAACCCGCGCATTCGCATCTCATAAAGGAATATTGCTCATGGACTCCCTTAGCTGGACCGGCGCAATTGGCGCCTTTTTGAACCCGATCTTCCTGATCACCGTTGTCAGCCTTGCATTGGCACTGGTCATACAAATCATCATGTCGTTCTTTGCGACAGCAATCACCCTGCAATCCAATGCAGACGGCTCGCTGATGCAACGCGGCGGCATGTCGGGCGGCATCGAAGGGGTGACAAAATTCGCCTTCCTGCTGATGCTGGTTTTGGCCCTGCTCTACGCTGTCTTGGGGATCGTATTGCCCTACGGCCAAGCCGGGATCATCGGGCTGATGTTCAAACGGCTGTTGCCGGTCTGGATATCTCTCATCGTGGTCTTTGCACTCTCGATCACATTCAAACGCAACCTCGGGCTCTACGGTAAACTGTTTGACAGCACCGTGGGCATGATCGGCTTTGGGCTGGTGATGTTCTGGGTGTTTGTGGCGATTTTCGCAGGTGGCTTTGACATGCTGATCACCCATGACCCGCTGGCACAAATCTCCGGGCTCAAGAACAAAGCGCCCGGCGTCGCCCTTCCCGATGGGTCCGACGGCAGCTTTGCAAACTACCTTTTGGGCGGCGATAACCTTGCTCGCGATATCTTCAGCCGCATGATCAAAGGCTCTGTTGTCGTGATCGCAATCGCTCCCTTGGCGACACTGTTTGCCTTTATGGTCGGCATCACGCTGGGACTGCCCGCAGGCTACTATGGCGGAAAACTCGACACGGTGCTGTCGTTCCTTGCCAACCTGATCCTCGCCTTTCCGGTGATCTTGCTGTTCTACCTGCTGGTCACACCGGAAATCGTGGCAACAGGCATTCCGTCGTTCATGGCAGCCTTCCTGTTTGTCTTCCCGATCATCTTTGCCGCCGTCCTGTTGAACTCGCGGTTCTACACCCAACCTGCCAAGCGCACACCACTGCTGATCGTGGTCTTGGGGATCTTGGGCTGGCTCTATCTGTCGCTGATCTCGCAGTCGGGTACCGTTTTCAACTTCATGCCCGACTGGCTCGACGGGTTCGACATCAATCCCGGCATCCTGGTGGTGTTTGTCTCGGTGGTCTTTGTGAACTCTCCAACCGTCTTCCGGATTGTTCGCGGCCTCGCACTTGACCTGCGCACACGCGATTATGTCGCCGCCGCCCAAACCCGCGGCGAGGGCACATGGTATATCATGCTGTGGGAAATTCTGCCCAACGCGCGTGGGCCGCTGATCGTCGATTTCTGCCTGCGCATCGGCTATACCACCATCCTGCTGGGCACGCTCGGCTTCTTCGGCCTTGGCCTGCCGCCAGAATCACCCGACTGGGGCTCGACCATCAACGAGGGGCGCAAGCTTCTGCTGATCGTCGCACACCCTGCCCTGCCACCTGCGATTGCTCTGTTGTCGCTGGTGCTGGGCCTGAACCTGCTCGCGGACGGTCTGCGCGAAGAAAGCTTGAAGGATTAACCATGAAAACCATCCCTCGGGCGACATACGCCAGTCATACGCAAATCATACGCCGGTCATACGCGGTAATTCAGGAGACGGTTAATGGATAAGCAAGACTACGATGGCCCCATTCTGGAAATCGACAAACTCTCGATTTCCTTCTTCACACGGCTGCGCGAAATCCCTGCTGTCATGGACTTTTCGGCCACAATCAGACCCGGCGAAGCGCTGGGTCTGGTGGGCGAATCCGGTTGCGGCAAATCCACCGTGGCCCTCGGCGTGATGCAAGATCTGGGCGTGAACGGCCGCATCGTTGGCGGCTCGATCAAGTTCAAAGGCGAAGAGATGAACACCATGTCGCCAGAGCGCCTGCGCGACATCCGTGGCTCTGAAATTGCGATGATTTATCAAGAGCCTATGGCATCTTTGAACCCCGCGATGAAGATCGGCAAACAGCTGATGGAAGTCCCGATGATCCACGAAAAAGTGGGCAAAGACGTGGCCTATGCGCGGGCTTTGGAAGTCGTCACCGACGTGAAGCTGCCCGACCCGAAACGCATCCTGAACAGCTACCCGCACCAACTGTCGGGCGGTCAACAACAGCGCATCGTGATCGCCATGGCGCTGATGTCCAAACCCTCGCTGCTGATCCTTGATGAACCCACAACAGCGCTTGATGTGACGGTCGAGGCCGCGGTCGTGGAACTGGTCAAGGACTTGGGCAAAAAATACGGCACTTCGATGCTTTTCATCAGTCATAACCTAGGGTTAGTGCTGGAAACCTGCGACCGGATTTGCGTGATGTATTCCGGTGAAGCGGTTGAACGCGGCTCGATCGAGGACGTGTTCGACGAGATGCAGCACCCCTACACCCAAGCGCTGTTCCGCTCGATCCCGCTGCCCGGTGCCGACAAAAACGCGCGCCCACTAGTGGCCATTCCGGGTAACTTTCCTCTACCCCATGAGCGCCCCGACGGCTGCAACTTTGGGCCGCGCTGCGACTATTTTCAGGCCGGGCGTTGCGACGATCAATTCATCCCCATGTCCAAAGTGCACGGTAATGACCGGCACCAGACGCGCTGCTTGCGGCATGAAGAAATCGATTGGAACGCGCCGATAACCCTTGGGGAACAAAAAGAAAAAGCCCCCATTGGCGAGGTCGTCCTCAAGATGGACAACCTCAAGAAATACTACGAAGTCGCGGCAAACGCGCTTTTCAGCAGCGGCGAGAAAAAGGTCGTGAAGGCCAATGAAACCCTGTCTTTCGAGGCGCGCGAAAGCGAAACCCTTGCGATTGTCGGCGAATCCGGTTGCGGCAAATCCACCTTCGCCAAGGTGCTGATGGGCCTCGAGACCGCGACAAGCGGCGACATCTTGCTTGACGGCAAATCCATCGGCGGCACCGCCATCGAGGACCGCGACACCAAAACCGTGGCCGACATCCAGATGGTATTCCAAAACCCGTTTGACACGCTCAACCCCTCCATGACGGTGGGTCGGCAAATCATCCGCGCGCTGGAAATTTTCAAGATCGGCAACAACACTGCCGAGCGCCGCGCCCGCATGTTGGACCTGCTTGATCTGGTCAAACTGCCGCGTGAATTTGCCGACCGGATGCCGCGCCAATTGTCGGGCGGACAAAAGCAACGTGTTGGTATTGCTCGGGCTTTTGCCGGTGATGCGCGCATCGTTGTGGCCGACGAGCCGGTATCGGCATTGGATGTGTCGGTGCAGGCCGCTGTGACCGACCTGTTGATGGAAATCCAGCGCGAGCATAAAACCACGCTGCTGTTCATCAGCCACGATCTGTCGATCGTGCGTTATTTGTCGGACCGCGTCATGGTCATGTATCTGGGCCATGTGGTCGAATTGGGCAGCACCGATCAGGTCTTCTCGCCGCCCTACCACCCCTATACCGAGGCCCTGCTTTCTGCGGTCCCGATTGCCGATACCAGCGTCACAAAAAAGCATATCGTGCTTGAAGGTGACATCCCCTCGGCCATGAATCCGCCATCCGGTTGCCCATTCCAGACGCGCTGCAACTGGAAATCAAAGGTCGCAGGCGGGCTATGCGAGAAAGAGGTGCCAGCGGTGCGAATGCTGGCCGAAGGCCATCAGGTCAAATGCCACTTAAGCGATGAAGATCTGGCCAGCATGGAACCGGTCATTCAGATCGCCGCAGAATAAAATAGGGCGCGGCCATGACAGGCCGCGCCTTTTTACCTTGCAAGTCAATGATTTAGCTACCCCATATCACTCGCACATAATTGCGGGTTTCGCGAAAGGGTGGCACGCCGTTGTAGCGCTCTACAGCGCCCGGCCCCGCGTTATAGGCCGCCAAAGCAAGCCGCCAATTGCCAAATGTCTCATATTGGCGCCTCAGGTATTTCGCCCCGCCCTCAAGGTTTTGCACGGGATCAAGCGGGTTCACCCCCAGCGCGCGCGCCGTCTGCGGCATCAGTTGCGCCAGCCCAAGTGCGCCCTTGTTGGACCGCGCCGAGGCGTTCCAGCCGCTTTCTTGCTGCACCAATCGCAAGAACAAATCCTCTGGCACCCCGTGCCTGCGCGCCGCCGATCGGGCCATGCTCAAAAATGGGCCGGTATATCGGCCGCCATACATCTGCGACCCTGCGTTCGCCGAGGGCACCACCGCACGCGGCGGCTGCAATCGGATCGAATTGCTATATTGTGCCGCCGACCGGCTGTCCAAAACGCCAAGCTGGTTTTGAAATAACATTGCGCGCGATTGCGTGGGTCTGGTTTCCCCAATCGCGGCAAACGGGGCGACCAAAGCCACAAACACCGCAATCGCATGACATACTTGCATCAAAACGCCCCCCGACGGTCAAACTTGCGGATATATTATCAATTTCGCCCCGGACCGCCAGCCCCGCGCGCGATATAAGCCGCCCTCCACCTTGTCGCAGCAAACGCGGTCTGTCACAACATCTGCAACAAGTAGAATCGTGAAGGGAAATATCATGGCCGGTAGCGTCAACAAAGTTATCTTGATCGGCAATCTGGGGCGTGACCCCGAAGTCCGGACATTCGGCAACGGCGGCAAAGTGTGCAACCTGCGCATCGCCACATCCGAGACCTGGAAAGATAAAAACTCCGGTGAGCGCCGTGAAAAAACCGAATGGCACTCGGTTGCAATTTTCCAAGAAGGACTTGTGCGCATTGCAGAGCAATACCTGCGCAAAGGCTCCAAGGTTTATATCGAGGGCGCGCTGCAAACCCGCAAGTATCAGGCCCAAGACGGCACCGACCGCTATTCCACCGAAGTTGTATTGCAAGGCTTTGGCGGCACGCTGACCATGCTTGATGGCCGCGATAGTGGCGCCCAAGGTGGTGGTAATGATCAAGGCGGCGGTTACGGCGGTGGCGATCAAGGCGGTAACGCAGGCGGCGGCAGCTATGGTGGCGGCACTGCCAGCGGTGGGTCTGCGGGTGGCGGACGCTCCGATATGGACGACGAAATCCCGTTCTAAATCAGTTGCGTAGGATGGGTTTTAACCCATCCTACCTTTCGGATAGCGCATCTTTCAACACCGACAGCACCGCGTCGCGGGGCACGTCCGAGGTGATAAACGCATCCCCGATCCCGCGGGCCAGAATAAACCGCAACTGGCCCGCGATCACCTTTTTATCCTGCCCCATAAGCCCCAACAGGGTGTCCGCGTCGGGTAAATCCCCGTCAATATCGCGCAAATCGACCTTGGTGCCCATTGCGCGCAAATGCGCCCGCACGCGGCTTGGGCTTTCCTGACTGCACAGCCCCAGACGTGCCGATAATTCAAACGCCATTCCACAGCCAATCGCCACGCCCTCGCCGTGAAATAGCCGGTCGGAATACCCTGTTGCCGCCTCCAGCGCATGACAAAACGTATGCCCAAGGTTCAACAGCGCACGATCCCCCTGTTCGGTCTCGTCGCGCTGCACGATATCGGCTTTCATCTGCACCGACTTTGTGACCGCCTGCACCCGCGCCTCCATATCGCCAGCAGCCATTGCGGGCGCGTGTTTTTCCAGCCATTCGAAAAACGCCAAATCACCCAATAGTCCGTATTTGACGACCTCACCGTAACCAGCCAGAAAATCGCGCGGCGCCAATGTGTCCAGCAGCGCAGTATCGGCCAGAACCAGCGTCGGCTGGTGAAACACCCCGATCAGGTTTTTGCCATGCGCGGTGTTGATCCCGGTTTTGCCACCAACAGAACTGTCGACTTGCGCCAGCAACGACGTCGGAATTTGCACAAAACGCACACCGCGCCGCACGATCCCCGCAGCAAAGCCCGCCAAATCCCCGATCACGCCACCGCCAAAGGCAATCACGATATCGCCGCGTTCAACTTTCTGGTCCAGTAGAAAGTCACAGGTTCGCTCAAGTTGCACCCAACTCTTGGTCGCCTCACCCGCAGGTAACACAAGCGCCTGCGAGGTCAGCCCCGCTGCGGCCAACCCCGATTGCAGCGCTGCAAGATGCAGGCTGGCAACGGTTTCATCGGTCACAATGGCCACATGTTTGCGGCCGCCCAGTGGTGCAATAAATGCGCCCGCAGCCTGCAACAGGTCCGGCCCGATCTGAATATCATAGGCCCGCCCGGGCAGATCGACATGAACGGTTGCAGCGGCTTTGGTCATTTTTATATCTCCAGAACGGTGGGGTCTTGTGCCAGAACCGACAGCACGGTTCGGGTGGTCTCGTCTATGCTTGCATCGGGCTCGACGCGTGCGTGCATTTGGGCCAAGGCATAAATAGGGGCACGGATTTTAAAGAAATTTGTCAATGTTCCCAGTGGGTCATCGGTTTGTAACAGCGGGCGGGTATTCTTGTGGCGGACCCGTTCCCATAACGTTGCAAGATCTGCGTTCAGCCAAACAGCCACCGCTTTTTGCGCCACTAAATCGCGGGTGTGCTTTGACAAAAAGGCCCCGCCACCGGTCGATAGAATCGCGGGCGGGCCGGACAATAACCTGTCGATCACCTCGGCCTCGCGCTTGCGGAAAAACGCCTCGCCGTCGCGTGCAAAAATCTCCGCAATCGTCTGGGTCGAGGCCTCTTCGATCGCCGCATCACTATCAAGAAACGGGACCTCCAATGCGGCAGCCAATGTGCGTCCAATTGCGGTTTTGCCCGACCCCATCATGCCAACCAAGACCACCGTGCGCCGCAATTTTGGTTTCCGTTCGCCTTGGGACATGACAGGTATTGCCTTACCGTGGTTGGGGTTTTGTCGGCTATCTGCCGCCTAATTGAAATTTGTTCACTTGAATGGCGTGATATTGTGCAAAAGGCCATATATAAACAACGCAGAACGCGGCATTCAGACCGCACCTTAGGCAAAATCGGGAAAAAATATCAATGTTGTGGCGACTAATCAAATTTCTTCTGGTGCTAATCATCCTCGGCGCAATTGCATTGGTCGTTTACGCCTATGTCGGGCCAATCTTTTTTCCGGCCGACTTTGCCGCACCAAGCGAGCAGATGACCGTGCCATTGACGCTGGACGTGAACTAGATGCGCGTAAGCTGGTTTTTGGTCCCCACGTTTTGCGCGGCCCTTCCGCTCAGCGCCCAAGACGCAGGCCCGCTTTCCGCAATTGACTGGCTTTCGCAAAGCGTAGTGGCCGAACCCGATGCAGCAATTGCGCCGACAAACCACATAGAACCCCCTATCGCCAGCAACGCAGATGTGCCGCAGGTCACGGTCACCACACTGGATGCCCCCGACACCGCCCCCATCGGGCTTTTGTCCAGCCAGGTGACCGGCCTGCCCGCCAGCCTTTGGGCCTCCAGCACCATCGATACGCTGATCCCGCTTTTGCGGTCGGTGCGCGCAGATACCCTGCCAGCCGCACAGGATCTGGTGATGACATTGCTTTTGGCCGAGGCTACCGCCCCTTTGGGTGACCGCGCTGATGGCGCGTTTTTTCAGGCGCGGATCGACAAACTGCTCGACATTGGCGCGCTAGAACCGGCGATGGCCTTGCTTGAACAAGGCGACAGCCAACAGCCCGATCTGTTTCGCCGCTGGTTTGATGTGGCTCTGCTGACAGGCAACGAAGATGCGGCCTGTGATGTGATGCGCGAAACCCCCAGCGTGGCCCCGACCTACCCTGCGCGCATCTTTTGCACCGCGCGCAATGGCGATTGGTCCACGGCGGCACTGACGCTCAACACCCGCCGCGTGCTGGGTGATATCACCGATGAAGAAGAGGCGCTGTTGTCGCGCTTTCTGGACCCTGACCTTTTTGAAGGCGAGGCCCCATTGCCCGCCCCGTCGCGGCTTAGCCCGCTGGTGTTCCGGATGCGCGAGGCGATTGGCGAACCTTTGCTTACCAACCGGTTGCCTAATGCCTTTGCCCATGCCGACCTGCGCAACACAACCGGCTGGAAAAGCCAGTTGGATGCCTCCGAGCGCTTGGCCCGCATGAATGCCATCTCCGAAAATGTGCTGTTCGGGCATTATCTGGCCCATACCCCTGCCGCCTCGGGGGGTATCTGGGATCGGGTCGACGCCATCCAGCAGCTTGATGAGGCAATCAAGGCCCGCGACCCCAATGCAGTGTCCGCAGTATTGCCCGCCGCTTGGACCGCGATGCAAAAGGCCGAACTCGAAGTCCCCTTTGCGCGCTACTTTGCGCAGGATTTGTCGGGCCTTCCGTTAACGGGCGAGGCCGCAACCCAGATGCAAGACATCGGATTGCTATCTCCCGAAGCCGAGGCCGTGGCCCAATTGGCCCCCGAGCAGACATTTGTGATGCGCTTGGCCCAAGGTGCACCCTCGGGGGCCGCATCCGATCTGGAGCGCGCAATCCAAGCCGGATTTGGCGACGCAGACCCGCCCGCTGATCTGGAAGCCAAGGCGCGCAACGGCGCATTGGGCGAGGCTTTGCTCAAAAGCATCGCAACCTTCAACGCAGGCGCCGCTGGTGATTTGAGCGCGCTGACCGGGGTTTTGGCGTTTTGGCGTTTTGTCGGGCTTGAAGACGTGGCGCGCAAGGCCGCGCTGCAAGTCCTGATCTTGAAGCGCAACACATGAGCGCCGCGCAACAGCCGATGGCCCATTGGGTGCAGGCCTTTCTGGAGGCGCAAGCCGCAGAGCTGGACGCGGCGACAAATACCCAATTGGCCTATGCGCGCGACTTGACGGATTTTGCCCGCTGGCTTGCGCCCAAGAACCTGCATTTTGCTAGCGCCACCAAAGACCACGTCGAAAGCTATCTGATCGATTGTGATGCGCAGGGGTTGGCCAAAGCGACCCGCGCCCGCCGCCTGTCGGCGATCAAACAAATCTACCGCTTTGCCTTTGAAGAGGGCTGGCGCCGCGATAACCCCGCGATCAGTATCAAAGGACCGGGCAAGTCCAAGGCGCTGCCAAAAATCCTTGATGTGCCCGAGATCGAACGCCTGCTCGAGGCTGCACGCCGCAGCCGCGACAGCGCGCGCAATACCGCCATGATGGAGCTACTTTACGCCACCGGAATGCGCGTGACTGAATTGGTCAGCCTGCCTGTCAGTGCCGCGCGCGGTGATCCAGCCATGCTTTTGGTGCGCGGCAAGGGCGGCAAAGAACGCATGGTCCCGCTGTCACCTTCAGCAAAGCTGGCGATGGCCGCTTGGGTGCTGGCCCGCGACGACGCCGAAGAAGCTGCGCGCATAAAGGGCGTGCCCGTCTCAAAATTCCTGTTCCCGTCGCGCGGCAAATCGGGTCACTTCACCCGTCACCGCTTCTTTGGCCTGATCAAGGAGTTTGCGGTCGCGGGCGGTGTGTCCCCCGACAAGGTAACCCCGCACACCGTGCGCCACGCCTTTGCCACCCATCTGCTGGCGGGCGGCGCAGACTTGCGCTCGATCCAGACGATGCTGGGCCATGCGGATGTAGCCACAACCGAAATTTACACCCATGTGCTGGACGAGCGGCTGACCGATCTGGTCATGGATCACCACCCGCTGTCGCGCAAAGACCGCAAGACATCTTGAAGGCCGCGCCACAAACCCCCATAACCCCTGCATCTTGCAATGAAAGTGAACGATGGACACGTCCCTATTCGACGCGGCCTTTTGGGTAACAGCCGGCGCAATTCTTGTGCTGCTGGTGCTCTCTGGCTTCTTCTCCGGCTCTGAAACCGCGCTGACGGCGGCATCTCGGGGCAAATTGCGCTCGGCGGCTGACAAGGGCTCGCGCGGGGCGGGAAAAGCACTGGACATCACCGAAGACAGCGAACGGCTGATCGGCTCTGTCTTGCTGGGCAATAACGTGGTCAATATTCTGGCGACATCACTGGCCACCGCACTTTTGACCAAAATCTTCGGGCAAAACGGCGTGGCCTTTGCCACATTGATCATGACGCTTCTGGTGCTGATCTTTGCCGAAGTGCTGCCCAAAACCTACGCAATCACCAACCCCGAAAAGGTCGCATCACGCGTGGCTGTTCCGATTGGCATCATCGTGCTGATCTTTTCACCGATTGTGTCGGCGGTGCGGTTTTTCGTGCGCGGCGTGTTGTTTTTGTTCGGGGTGCGCACCGATCCTGACAGCCATATTCTGGCGGTCCGCGAGGAAATCGCAGGCGCGTTGCAACTGGGCCATTCCGAAGGGATCGTGGAAAAAGAAGACCGCGACCGCATTTTGGGTGCGCTGGATTTGAACGAACGCATGGTCGAAGAGATCATGTTGCACCGCTCTGGCATCGAAGTTGTGGACGCCAACCTGCCGGTGCAAGACATCCTGTCGCAGATCTTGAAAAGCCCGCACACCCGTCTGCCGCTCTACCGCAAAGATCCGGAAAATATCGTCGGTGTGATCCACGCAAAAGACCTGCTGCGCGCGATGCACAAACTGCTGATCGACGACAAATTCACCCGCACTGACATCGGCAAATTTGACGTCATGTCGGTTGCGATGGACGCCTATTTCATCCCCGAAACCACAACCCTCGACGACCAGATGCGCGAATTCCTGCACCGCAAAACCCACTTTGCGCTGGTTGTCGATGAATATGGCGGGCTGCAAGGCCTGATCACGCTGGAAGATATCCTCGAGGAAATCGTGGGCGAGATTGCGGATGAATTTGACGACGACGACGCGGCCCAAATCGAAGCAACCGCTGATGGTGCCTACCTCGTGGAAGGTGGCATGACACTGCGCGACCTGAACCGTGCCCATGACTGGTCGCTGCCCGACGACGAGGCCAATACCGTCGCAGGCCTCGTGATCCACGAAGCACAGATGATCCCGGTCGAAGGTCAGGTGTTCAGCTTTCACGGGTTCCGGTTTGAAGTGGTCGAAAAAGACGAAAACCGGATCGCGATCCTGAAAGTCCGACCACTGTAACAGGGGTGGAAAATCACCGCCCCTTGAACAATCCACCCAAAATTCCGCGCACGATGCGGCGGCCTGTGGTGCCTTTCAGCTCTTTCATCACGACATTGGCCAAGGCCCCGCCAAAGCTTTTGTCGCTACTGCGCGACCGGCTGGCACGCGATGTGCTGCGCGGTGTTGTGGTGCCCCCGTCATAGCGGCGGGCCTTTGCGAACTCGCGGTCTTTTTGCTCTGCGGCCTCTTCAGCCTCCTCGGCGGCTTGAGCTTGCTCTGCGGCGGCATCTGCGCGTTTGGCCAACATCTCGGACGCACTCAAACGGTCCAGCGTCACATCATATTTGCCCGCCATATCCGAACCCGCCATGATTGCGGCGCGGGTTGCCTTATCGATCGGTCCCAATTGCGACGCAGGCGGTCGGATCAGCGTGCGCTGCACGACCTGCGGCACGCCCTTGGCATCCAGAAACGAGGTAATCGCCTCGCCGGTGCCGACCTGCTGGATCGCCTCGGCGGTGTCAAAGACCGGATTATCGCGGTAAGTTTCGGCGGCTGTCTTAAGCTCTCTGCGGTCTTTTGCGGTAAAGGCCCGCAGGGCGTGTTGCACGCGATTGCCAAGCTGGCCCAAGACATCATCGGGCACATCGCCCGGATTTTGCGTGACAAAATATACCCCGACGCCTTTGGACCGGATCAGCCGCGCGACCTGTTCAACCTTATCGACCAGCGCCTTGGGGGCGTCGTCAAACAGCAGGTGCGCTTCGTCAAAAAAGAACACCAGCTTGGGTTTGTCGGGGTTGCCGACTTCTGGCAATTCCTCGAATAATTCCGATAACAGCCATAACAGGAACGTCGCGTATAACCGCGGGCTGCCCATCAACTGGTCTGCGGCAAGAATGTTGATCTCGCCTTTGCCATCCGCGCGGGTGCGCATCAGGTCGGACAATTCCAGCGCCGGCTCGCCAAACAACGCGGTCCCGCCCTGATTTTCCAGCACCAGCAACTGGCGCTGGATCGCCCCCACCGAAGAGGCGGCCACATTGCCGTAACGCAATGACAACTCTGACGCATTTTGCCCGACCCAAACCAGCAGCGCCTGCAAATCCTTGAGATCAAGCAGCGGCAAACCCTGCTCGTCTGCGACGCGGAACGCCACGTTCAGCACGCCCTCCTGCACATCGGTCAGCGCCATCAAGCGCGACAGCAACAGCGGGCCCATTTCGGCAACCGTGGCGCGAATAGGATGGCCTTGCTGGCCGAACAGATCCCAGAACGTGACCGGAAAACTGTCATATTGCAGGTCCAATCCGATGGTCTGCGCGCGCTTCATAAATGGCGCGTGTAATTTAAACGCCTCGGACCCGGCCACCGCCAGCCCCGATAAATCGCCCTTTACGTCCGATAAAAACACCGGCACGCCCGCGTTCGAGAACCCTTCAGCCATAATCTGTAACGTGACGGTTTTACCCGTGCCCGTGGCCCCCGCAACCAGCCCGTGCCGGTTGGATTTGTCCAGCAAAAGCAGTTGCGGCGCGCCATATGCATCTCCGCCGCCGCCCATAAAAATATCATCTGCCATTTGTGTCAGGCCCTTTTGTCACAAAACATTTCTGTCAAAATACATTTTTAACCTATTCATGCCAGTGTAATCGCACGGTCCCATGCCATCATGTCCCCCGTGTGGTGACCGTATCCTCCCTGTCAGACTTGCCGTGCCTTTCAGCACGGTTTTTTTATGCGCAGCGGTGCACCTACCACCCGTTTTGTCGGTTTTTTGTTGACGCAGTTTGCGCCAGTGCATAGATTCCACGCAAATAGTCGGCCAAGTCCGATAGGGAGACGACGGAAAGGGGACCTTTGGGTCCCTTTTTCTATGGAAGCGTTCAGATGCGACTGCGCAAATCCCCGCCGATTTGCAATCTTTTGCTCCTGACATCGGCGGCCCCTCATGCTAGAGCGCAGTAACCTTAATCTGGGAACGACCACATGTTAAAAATATTCAAACCACTCCTTCTTGCAGGCCTGCTAGCTGCGGCCACCGGCCTGTCTGCGCAGGAGACCACAACACCACCGACCGCAGATGTCGCGACCGAGTTGGACATGGGCACCGCGATCGCAGATCCAAACGCCGTTGGCACACCGTATATCCGCGACACCTTCGGGGACTGGTCCTTGCGGTGCCTGCGCGCCGAGGAAGGTCAGAACGACCCGTGCCAGCTTTATCAGTTGCTCAACGATGCGGACGGCAATTCTGTCGCTGAAATCAGTGTATTCCCGCTGCCCGCTGGTGGCCGTGCCGCCGCAGGCGCCACAATCGTCGCCCCGCTTGAGACCCTGTTGACCGAGCAGTTGCAAATCTCTGTCGATGGATCGGCGGCGCGGCGTTACCCGTTCACATTCTGCAATCAGGCAGGCTGCGTGGCCCGGGTCGGGTTCACACAAGAAGAGGTCGACCAGTTCAAGCGCGGCGATAAAGCCACCTTGCGCATGGTGCCCGCAGCGGCCCCCGATCAAGAGGTCGTTCTGGACGTGTCCTTAACCGGCTTTACGTCGGGCTTTGACGGCTCTGCACAATAAGTCACCGCTCTGTTCGCCCCAAAACCCGCCCCGGCCACCTGCCGCGGGCGGGCTTTTTATGCGCTTGCCTATGGAAAACACCAAGCCTGCCATCTTTCGCCCATATTTTGTCGCTAGTCAGGCAACAAAGCATGTGATGGAAGGCGAACTAGATGGAAATCCTCAACAGTATTCATACCGAAGCGACCGCGTATTTCTGGGATATGAATTCGCGGTTGGCGGTGTTCTATCTGGCGTTGACGGTGCTGATCGCCCATGTGATCTGGCGGGTGCGGGGGCGGCCCGACAGCTTTGCCACCTGGCTGTTGCCTGCTGCTGTTTACCGGCACAAATCAAACCTCGTTGATATCAAGATATTCATCTTCAATTCCGCACTGTCGATTGCCGGCCTGTTTGCCACCCTCGCCTTCGGGCCGATGGTCACCGCAACGCTGCTCGATGGCCTTGTGTCACTGTCCAACGCGCCCTATGCGCCGCATGCATTTTCCATCGGACGCAGCGTGCTTGCGACCATCATCATGATCATGACGATGGATTTCTGCAAATACTGGGCGCATTATATCCACCACGAGGCGCGCATTTTGTGGCCATTTCACGCGGTCCACCACTCCGCCGAAGTCCTTACACCACTCACTGCCAACCGCAATCACCCGATGTTCCTGTTGATCCGCGCCGTCATCTATAGTGTGGTCGTGGGCGCGGTGCAGGCGCTGATGCTGTGGCTGTTGCTGGGCAAAATCGACCTTGTGACAATCGGCACAGCCAATGCGGGCTATGTCATTTTCAATGCGGCGGGCGCGAACCTGCGCCACAGCCATATCTGGCTGTCTTACGGGCCGCGCTGGGAACACATCTTCATCTCACCCGCCCAGCACCACATCCACCATTCGGCTGATAAAAAGCATTTCAACAAGAACTACGGCGAAGTGTTTGCGATCTGGGACTGGATGTTTGGCACGCTCTACGTGACCGACGGACAAGAATTTCTGATCTTTGGCGTCGCAGACGGTGATGGCAACCTGATCGAACAACCGCATCCAACCCTGCGTGCCGCGATCCTGCATCCCTTTGTGGAAAGCTGGGAGGCATTTCGCGGATTGAAACCCGATCCTGCCGCCGAGGGAGGCCCACAATGAACCGCGGTCTTTCCATCTGGCTCGACGTTTTGCGGGCGGGCGCCACTCTTGTGGTGGTTTTTTCGCATTTTGCCTATGCGCGCTTTACCAACGGCACCTTCCAATGGGTCCGCGACTATAATTTCGGCAGCGATGCGGTCGTGGTGTTCTTTGTCGTCTCGGGGCTTGTGATTGCCTTTGCGGCAGGGCGCGACGGAGACGCGGCCACCTATGCATTCAACCGGTTGACGCGGCTTTGGTCGGTGCTTCTGCCGGCATTGGTGCTGACGATCGCCTTTGACCGGATCGGGTTGATGGTCGACCCAAGCGCCTATCCACAAGGGTTTTTCGAACCCCATTCAATCGCCAAAATGATCCTGCGGGGCGCGAGTTTTTCTAATGAGTTTGTAGGCTTGAACCGCTTCCGGCTTGGCTCGAACGGCCCGCTCTGGTCGCTTAGCTATGAGGCCGCCTATTATGTGCTGTTCGGGATCGCGATCTATATGTCGGGGGCGCGGCGTGCGATCATGTTGGCGGCGGTTGCCTATTTTGTCGGCGTGCCGATCCTGATGCTGATGCCGTCGTGGTTGATGGGGGTCTATGCTTGGCACCTGATCAAAACCGACCGGATCAAAACGATTCCGCGGTCGCGTGCCTTGATATTCGCGATCGGCGGCCCTGTGATTTACGCGGTCATGCAGATTGCGGGCACACCGGCGGATTTGCTGGCACTTTCAAGTGCGCTGTTTGGCGTGAATATGAACCCGACATTTGCGTTCTCTGACGAATTTATCTGGAACGGGCTGATCGGGCTGTTGACCGTGGCGCATGTGATCGGCATGGCGCGCTTGCTGCAACATAGCCGCGTCGACAGCCCAGCGGTGCGCTGGGTCGCGGGGGCCAGTTTCTCGCTTTATGTGACGCATTACCCGACCTTGCACCTGCTCAACGCCACCCTACCCGATGTTGCCGGACGCGAGGTGATCATGCTGATGGGCACGCTTGCAGTGGGCTTTATCTTTGCGGATATCTTCGAGCGGCGGATCAAAGCGTTCCGTCAGATTTTGCGCAGGGCAATCACCGCATTCAGCCCACCAAACGCAAAGGCATTCGACAACACCACATCAACAGATGCATCGCGGGCGATATTGGGCACCACATCCAAAGCACATTCAGGGTCGGGTTCTTCATAACCGATCGTAGGGGCAATCACCCCGTCGCGCAACGCCATGATACAGGCCAGCAACTCGACAGCCCCCGTGCCGCCGATCAGATGCCCGTGCATCGATTTGGTCGACGAGATCATCAACTGGTCGGCATGGGCGCCAAAAACATCAGCCACGGCGGCGCATTCGGTCTTGTCATTGGCCGCCGTGCCGGTGCCATGCGCGTTAATATACCCGACCATGTCCGGTGCCAGCTTGGCATCTTTCAACGCACCCGCAATGGCGCGTGCGGCCCCCTGTTTGGACGGCATCACGATATCAGAAGCATCCGACGACATCGCAAAGCCCGCCACTTCGCATAATATATCCGCGCCGCGTGCCTTTGCGTGCTCATAGTCCTCAAACACAAAAACGCCCGCACCTTCGCCCTGCACCATGCCATTGCGGGTCGCGGAAAACGGGCGGCAGGCATCTTTGGACATCACGCGCAGCCCTTCCCATGCCTTGATCCCGCCAAAGCACAACATCGATTCCGACCCGCCGGTGACCATCACCGTGGCCATGCCGCAGCGCACCATGTTAAACGCCTGCCCCATCGCATGGTTGGACGAGGCACAGGCGGTGGCCACTGTAAACGACGGGCCGCGCAGGTTCCATTCCATCGAAACCTGGGACACGGCGGCATTGTTCATCAGCTTGGGCACGATAAACGGATGCACGCGGTTTTTGCCCTCTTCATAAACCGCGCGGTAGTTTTCGTCCTGAGTATTTAACCCCCCGCCCGAGGTGCCAAGGATCACACCGGACCGGTCGGCCAATGCACCGGTAAACGTCAATCCCGATTGGGCCATCGCCTGACGGGCGGCCAGCAAGGTGAACTGGGTAAACCGGTCGTACAGGGCAATTTGCTGACGGTTGAAATGCGCCTGCTCGTCATAGCCTTTGACCTGCCCACCGATCTGGATCGCCAACCGGTCCACATCGCGAATATCCAAACGACCTATGCCGCAACGGCCCTCTTTCATCGCGTCCAGTGTCTGGGGCACATCCGCACCCAGCGCGTTGATCGTGCCCGCCCCTGTGATGACAACGCGGCGCATCATATCAATGCTGCTCGGCGATCAGCTTATCAACCGCCGCAATGATCGACGCCACCGATGATATATCGAACGCCGCTTCATGCGGGGCGTTGGCGTTAAACGGCACGGTGATATCAAAGGCCTCCTCGATTGCAAAAATACTTTCGACCAAGGCCATGCTATCGATCCCCAGATCATCCAGCGAATTATCCAGCGCCAGATCCGATGGCTCCAGAATGGCTTGCTGGGCGAGAATGGCGATGATTTTGTCTTGCGTGCTCATGGGTCCATCCCTTGGATCATTGGGTCTGATCTAATCACTCTTGGCAGGTTTTGAAACAGGTTTCAGACCCGAGGACGCTTGGCGCAGGCTGCGCTCGCGGGCGCGGTAGGTCAGCATCGGCAGCGCGGGATAACCCATCATAAAACTGCCCGCAGGCACGTCAGACAACACAATCGCGGCCCCGCCGATCACGCAATCCGCACCGATCGTGAGGTTATCACCAACCCCCGATTTGCCGCCCAGAACACAGCGGTCACCAATAACAGCAGAGCCTGCCACCGCCGTTTGGGCACACAGCAGGCAATCATCACCGATCACCACATTATGGCCGATCTGCACCAGATTATCGACCTTGGTGCCGCGGCCAATGCGTGTCGGGCGAATGGTGCCCGCATCCACCGTGCTGCCCGTGCCAATGTCCACATCATCGCCGATCTCGACACCGCCCAACGAATGGATCCGGTGCTGGGTAGCATCTACCGGGGGGACAAACGGGGCCTTGCCCAGCGTCTTGCGCCCGATCTCGACATTCGATGGGGCGGCAGTCACAAACGAAAACCCGTCAGCCCCGATCACCGCATTGGGCTGGATCACGACGCGTGCGCCAAGGCGCACCCTACTTTGGATACGCACGCCGGCATGGATTTGCGCGGCTTGGCCAATCGCGGCACCCGCGGCAATCGTCACATGCTCCGCAATCTGACAGCCGTCGCCAATCACCACGCCCGCCCCAACAACCGTAAACGGGCCTATCGCAACACCGGTGCCAATGGTGGCACTTGGGTCAATGACCGCGTGCGGACTGATACCCGTCGCAGGCATCGCGGTATCCATCATCCGGGTCAACCCGGCCATGGCAAGACGGGCGCGCGGCGCCTCAATTGCGGCTTGCAACCCGAGGGCCTGCCAATCCGCGCCGGCCCAAACAACCGCTGCGCGTGCTTGGCCTTGCAACACCGCCTCGCCATAACGCGGCGACATCGCCAATGCCAGATCATCAGGCCCGGCACTCTGCGGCTCGGACAATCCTGTCACCCGCAGATCAACCGCACCAAAAGCCTTGGCCCCCAGTGCCGCGGCGATATCTTTAACAGACGGCCCCATGCGATCCGATCCTTTTTACACTCGGGGACAGACTTAACCTTGAACAGGGCGCGCCGCTAGCCCCGAGTGCGCCTGTCCCTGCAAGCGCAATTTTGACCAAAAGGCGCCCCCCGACTGGGGATGCTGATCGGCAACAGTCACCGGCAAACTTGCAACAACAGCGGGTTCTCTCCCATTTTGCGCAAATTTTCGCCGATTGCCCCTTGTTTCCAGCAAAGACCACAAACAGGGGTTGGACGACGAATCGACCTGTGCAATAAGGTCACAACATCTGGGGACAAGATGGCAAAGCCGCGGCAGAGCGGGATATTATAAGCGACGGGACAGGCGCGAGAAATATGAAGAAAAATAACACTTTGGGTATGACCCGCCGTGGCCTGCTTGGTGCATTCGCAGCAACAGTTATCACAGCAGCCCCAACCTACTCCAATGCAGCAGGCTTTTTACGCGGTAGCGGCGACGTGCGGCGGATTTCCATGTTCTCGGGTCGCACCGGCGAACGGGTGGACACGGTCTACTGGATCGAAGGCGAATATATCGGTGAAGCGGTGCGCGAAGTGAACGCGTTCATGCGTGACTGGCGCACAGGTCAAGCGATCGACATCGACACGCGCACCATCGACATCATGGCGGCCGCCCATAATCTGCTGGACGTCAGCGAACCCTATATGATGCTGTCGGGCTACCGTTCGCCACAGACAAACGCCATGTTGCGCCGGAAATCCCGCAGTGTCGCTAAAAATTCGCTGCATGTGCGCGGCCAAGCGGCTGACTTGCGATTGACTGGCCGCACAACCTCACAAATGGCGCGTGCCGCCCAATCAATGGGTGCCGGTGGCGTCGGGCGTTATCGCGGCTCCAATTTTGTGCATATGGATAGCGGCCCCGTCCGCACATGGAACGGCTAAACAGACCGCTTTAGAAACCTGATCAAGCGCCCCAAGGGGCGCTTTTTTGTGTCTGCAATTTGAAAATGGTGCACCCAACAGGATTCGAACCTGTGACCTCTGCCTTCGGAGGGCAGCGCTCTATCCAGCTGAGCTATGGGTGCCTTGCGCTGTCTATACCCATGCCAAACAGACGCCGCAACTGCCGAAAACGGGTTTCATCCCATCCTAGCCGAATAATTCGTGACACAGCTCGAGCGCATCAATCAACACGTCCACTTCCTCGACAGTATTATACATCGCAAACGACGCGCGGCAGGTGGCGCCGACGCCCATATGCGCCATCAACGGCATCGCGCAATGGGTCCCTGCCCGCACTGCCACACCCTTTTTGTCCAGCACCGTCGAGATATCATGCGCATGGGCCGCCCCGTCAATCGTCAGACTGAAAATCGCGCCCTTGGTCTCTGATTGTCCCTGCACGGACAGCCAGTTCAATCCGTCAAGCCGGTTGCGGGCATAGGCACACAGCGTTTTTTCATAGCCCGCAATCGCGGCCATACCGATACCGGTCATATAGTCGATTGCAACCCCAAGCCCGATAGTTTGCACAATCCCCGGCGTGCCCGCCTCGAATTTCATCGGCGCATCGTTATAGATCACCGCATCGCGGCTCACTTCGCGAATCATATCACCACCCCCCATAAAGGGGCGCATCTCGGCCATGCGTGCGGGCGCCACATAGATCGCGCCGGACCCGGATGGCCCATATAGCTTATGCCCTGTAATCGCATAGAAATCCGCGCCGATGTCTTGCACATCAACCGGCATATGCACCGCCGCTTGGCTACCATCAACCAGCACAGGCACACCTTTTGCCTGGGCGCCCGCACAGATCGCTTTGACGTCAACAACAGTGCCCAGCACGTTTGACATATGGGTCACGGCCACCAGTTTGGTCTTTGGACCAATCGCCGCAATCACCGCCTCGGGGTCCAGATCGCCCTTGGCATCCACATCAACCCATTTGATCACAACACCCATGCGTTCGCGCAGAAAATGCCACGGCACGATATTGGCGTGATGCTCCATGATCGACAGCACAATTTCGTCGCCAGCCTGCAAGCGGGGTGCGGCCCATGCGTAAGACACCATATTGATGCCCTCGGTGGTGCCGGAGTTCAGAATAATATCAGCCTCGGACCCGGCATTCAAAAAGCGGGCAATCTTGCCGCGCACGCCTTCATATTTCTCGGTGGCAATCGTCGACAGCGTGTGCAGCCCGCGATGCACATTGGCATATTCATCCGCATAGGCGGTATTGATCGCGTCAATTACCACCTGCGGCTTTTGCGCAGATGCGCCATTATCCAAGTAAACCAGCGGCTTACCGTTTACTTTGCGCGATAGTATCGGAAAATCCGCCCGCACTTTTTGCACATCAAACATCGTCATAGCCCCATACCTGCGCTGATCCCGATCAACGACATAAACAACCCAAACCCAAGGCCAATTCCGCCAATCGCCACCACAATCGTCAAAACGGCACGGCCAAAGTTTTCAAACTGGTGCACCTCTTTGACAAAATTCACCAATATCCAAAGCAAGGCAACCATGCCAAAGATCGAGACAGAGGACGCCAGCGTAGGACTGATCAAATAGACAATCGCCTGCACCGCACGAATGACCAGCGCCACGGCCTCCAGCCAAATGATGATCGCAAAACTATGGGGAAAGGTCGCTTTTCCGCCAAATACCTGCCCTGTCAGATATAGCGCAAAGGTCAAAATCACCAGAACACTGGCCATCACCAGACCATATAGGTTCGGGGTAAACCCCATCGGCATCGCCACCGGTGCAACAAAATAAAGCAAACGCAATAAAATGACGCTTAGAATGCTCACCAGCGCCAATCCGGTCCACAGCGTGCCCCGAGTATAGCGCCGCGTCATAATCTGCCTTGCCACTTTGGCCGGATCAATAATCGTGGTCCAAATCGCCGCCAGAAATGATGTCAGAGTGACGCTCATGCCTCGGCTTGCCGCAATGTCTGCACCCAGATCACCACCAACGCGCCCATCCAGATAGCACCGACAATTTGGGTCTGGCTCGATGCGCCCAAAAACCCAGCGGTTAACCCATAAAGCAATGCCGCCGGCGTCGTGGCCAAAAGAGACCAGAACAATGCCAAACGTGCGGTGTAAAAACTGCCTTTTCCACCAAACATTTTGGCAATCAGATGCGACAGAGCCGCAATCGCGTAAAACACCAACGGCCACACCGTCAACCAGCCGACAAACTCATAAGCGACCAAGCGTGATAACTCTGGGGCCTCGGCCCCCGGCGCAAGGTCAAACCCCGCGGCAAGTCGTGACAATCTGGGCCATTGCGCGATGAAAATCACGGTGCAAGCGATCATCAAATAGGCCAACGCACGGTCTTCACGCAAGCCATGCGCCAACAGGTCGCGCATCACGGCGCGAGGCCTGCGCCATGTGCGCACCATATCTGAGGTTACCGACATCAGCCGCGCCTCGCCAGCCAGCTTTCCAGCCGGTCGCGCAATTCGTCTGCCAATCCATCGTCACCGATTTCCTGCAAGGATTCCGCCAGAAATGCCAGCGTCAACAGGTCCGTCGCCGCCTGTAACGGCACGCCGCGTGACTGCAGATAAAACAAGGCATCCTCGTCGATTGCACCCGATGTGGACCCATGCGAACAGGCCACATCATCGGCATAAATCTCCAACTCGGGTTTGGCCAAAAACTGGCTGTCACCATCCAGCAAAAGCGACTGGCTGATCTGGTAGCCATCGGTCTTTTGCGCGCCCGCCTTGACCAGAATCTTGCCTTGGAACACACCGACCGCGCCATTGCGCAGCACCTTTTTAAACACCTGCCGGCTTTCGCCGCGCAAACCGTCGTGGGTCACAAAAACCGTGTCGTCATGCACAAAGTCAGCCCCATCACCCACACAAGCCCCCGCCACATGCGCCACTGCATCGTCGCCGACCATCTCGATGATACATTCGTTGCGGGTCAAACGTCCGTTCACCGCCAGCGTGAATGACTTGAACAGGCTTTCGTCGGCAATCCTTGCAAAACAATGTGTTACGGCGCGACGTTCATGGTCGCGGCCCTGCGCGCGCACATGGTGGAACGCACCGCCGTCGGCCACATCGACCTCTAGCACAGAATTGAACCGCGCCGCCGCCGGCCCGTTTTCAAGCAGCGTCAAGGCGGCACCGGCCTCAACCTTGACCAGCGAATGCAGCATCACGTCAGAGGCCTGATCTTTATGCAAATAAATCAAGCTGACAGGCTTTGCCACTTTTGCCGTCGCACGGATCACCACACCATCGGTGGCAAAGGCCGTGTTCAACGTGGCCAAGGGCCGGTGCACAGGTGTCTGTCCGCGGGTTTCCAGCGTGCCATAAAACTCTTTTGCCCAATGCACATCCGCTGCCGCCGCGTCACCCAGACGGGCAATCTCGACACCTTCACCCACCAAATCATCGGACGCATCAGGGTCAAATACCCCGTCAACAAAGACGATTTTGATGCGCTCGACCGCATCAAACAACAGCGGCTCGCCCGCCTCAAAAACCGCAGCAGGCAAAGCATCCGCATCGGTCAATGTGGCCGGATCGGTGTATTTCCAATACTCGTCACGCTTGCCCGGCAGCCCCATGACGGCCAGCCGGTTCAATGCATCTTTGCGGGCCGTTTCCAACCCTTGGGGCAATGCAAGCCCGGCCAGTCGCGCTTGCGTGGCATCGGCTTTCAGCTTGGCCAATGCCATTATGCTACCTCTTCCAGAATATCCGCATAGCCGTTGTTTTCAACCTCCAGCGCCAATTCAGGACCGCCGGATTTGATAATACGCCCATTGGCCATAATATGCACGACATCGGGTTTGATATGATCCAGAAGACGCTGGTAATGGGTGATCACCAGAAACGAGCGCCCCTCGGAGCGCAGCGCATTGACCCCGTCGGCGACCAATTTCATCGCATCCACATCCAGACCGGAATCAGTCTCGTCAAGGATGCACATCTTTGGCTCCAACATCGCCATCTGCAAAATCTCGTTGCGCTTCTTCTCGCCGCCCGAAAAGCCGACATTGACCGGACGCTTCAACATATCGGCGTCGATCTTCAGGCTTTTGGCCTTTTCACGCACAACCCGCAAGAAATCGCCCGCAGACAGCTCCTCTTCACCGCGCGCCTTGCGCTGCGCGTTCACGGCAGTGCGCAGAAACGTCATATTGCCAACACCGGGAATTTCGACAGGGTATTGGAACGCCAAAAACAGGCCCGCCGCCGCGCGCTCTTCGGGTTCCATGTCCAGCAGATCAACACCATCAAGCGTCGCCGACCCGCCCGTCACCTCATAGCCGCCCTTGCCCGACAACACATAGGACAAGGTCGATTTGCCCGACCCGTTCGGCCCCATGATCGCATGGACCTGCCCCGCGCCGATCGACAGATCAACACCTTTCAGGATCGTCTTGTCTTCATCTTGAAGGTCGGCCATCAGGCCCTTTATTTCCAGCATTCTATTTCTCCTGCGCGCGAACATGTGTTGAAACGATAAAACCCCCGCAAGCGCTCAAGGCTCGCAGGGTCAAAACTTGGGGACCGCTATGGCCCGTTAAAGCGTATATGTGGTCCCGAAAACCAACAGACTGCCCGCCATGGTTGTGGCTTGGATTGCCGCCACATACTCGGCCGAATATAGCGTCTCGAAGGCCTGCGGGAACAGCCAGACCAGATTGTGCATCCCCGCGACCATCACCCAGATCCCGGCGAACTGCGCGCCCATATGCGGCACGGTTTTCATCTTTAATAAACCGCCAATCAGCAGCGCCAGAATTGCCGCACTGGCGTAGATCACCATGGGTGCCTCGGGTCCGAACACGCCAAAGCGCGTTGACATCAATTGCGTCACCAGCAACGCAACCGCCCCGACCCCCGCCGAGCAGATCAAGGCCACCAGCCCGACCCGCTTGACCTGCGCCTTGATGATCAGCTGTTTGGAAAGCCGCTTGGGCACGTGCATTTCCATCTCCGGGTCGAAATACGACGTATTGCGCGGGTCGTTGATTTTGCTCACCCTTGCGTTGAATTCGTCCAACTGATCTGCCATCGCCATTGTCATCACCCTCAAGCTTTTTACGCATTTTGCTCAAGTTAACACTTTGGTGACCACTGCGGCCCAAATAAGGCGCACCGGCGGCATCGCTACGGCATTTATGTTGAATGAACATGGTCACGCCTACCCCACCGAGCCTTCCAGCGAGATCGCGACCAGCGCTTGGGCTTCCATGGCAAATTCCATCGGCAGCGCTTGCAGCACTTCCTTGCAAAACCCGTTCACAACCAAAGCCACGGCCTCTTCCTCGTCCATGCCTCTGGACCGGCAATAAAACAACTGGTCATCATCCACCTTGGATGTGGTCGCCTCATGCTCGACACGGCTCGAGTTATTCTTGACCTCGATATAGGGCACGGTATGCGCGCCACAATCCGACCCAATCAACAAGCTGTCGCACTGGGTATAGTTACGGCTTTCCTTTGCCTTGGGGTGCATCGACACCAGCCCGCGATAGGTGTTCTGCGCCTTGCCTGCCGAAATCCCCTTGGACACGATCCGCGACTTGGTGCGCTTGCCCAGATGCACCATCTTGGTGCCGGTATCGGCCTGCTGCATGTTGTTGGCAATCGCGATGGAATAAAACTCGCCCTGGCTGTCATCCCCGCGCAAAATGCACGACGGATACTTCCACGTAATCGCAGAGCCTGTCTCGACTTGGGTCCACATCACCTTGGACCGCGCACCACGGCAATCGGCCCGCTTGGTCACAAAATTATAGATACCGCCAACGCCGTTTTCATCACCCGGATACCAGTTCTGCACGGTGGAATACTTCACCTCGGCATCTTCCTCGATGATAATCTCGACCACCGCGGCATGAAGCTGGGCGACATCGCGTTTCGGCGCCGTGCAACCCTCCAGATAGGACACATACGACCCCTTGTCGGCAATGATCAGCGTGCGCTCGAACTGACCGGTATTCTCGGCATTGATGCGGAAATAGGTGGATAATTCCATCGGGCAACGCACGCCCGGCGGGATATAAACAAACGAGCCATCCGAAAACACAGCCGAGTTCAGCGTCGCGTAAAAGTTATCCGACGCTGGCACAACCGTGCCCAGATACTTCTTCACCAGATCAGGATACTCGCGGATCGCCTCAGAGATTGAGCAGAAAATAACGCCCGCCTTCTTCAACTCGGCCTGAAACGTCGTGCCCACGGAAACGCTATCAAACACCGCATCGACGGCCACCTTGCGGCCCTCGGCTGGTGTCGCCGCAGCCCCCTCAACGCCCGCCAGAATAGCTTGCTCCTTCAACGGGATACCCAGCTTGGCATAGGTCGCCAGCAATTTGGGATCAACTTCATCGAGCGACTTTGGCTTTACGGCCATGCTCTTTGGACGGGCATAATAATAGATGTCCTGAAAATCGATATCAGGGTAATCGACCATCGCCCATGTCGGCTCAACCAGATTTTCCCAACGCGAAAATGCATCAAGACGCCAATCGGTCATCCACTGCGGCTCTTCGTTCTTGGACGAGATCAGCTTGACGATATCGGGGTTCACGCCTTTGGGGGCATAATCCATCTCGATATCGGTGTCCCAGCCATACTTGTAAGTGCCTGACAGGGCCGCCACCGCATCCACGGTATCCTGATCTACGCCGTCTTTGACGTCAACTTGATCTACAGTCGCCATTCACCCAAACTCCTTAACTCTGCGCAAACGCGCGCATATTTATCCGTCCAGACCTGCGCAAACCGCAGGACCTCTTGCTCTGTCGTCTCGACACCCAGTGACACCCGCACAGCGCAGCGGGCCTCCTCGGCGCTATACCCCAAAGCCGCCAACACGGGGCTGGCCTTCACCTTGCCGCTCGAACAGGCCGAACCCGCTGAGATCGCAAATCCTGCAAGGTCCATCACCATCACCTGGGTCTCGCCCTTCCAGCCTTTTGCAATAAAGCAGCTGGTGTTCGGCAAGCGGTTTGCGCCATTCCCTACAAAAATAGTCTGCGAAGACTGCGCCTCAATGGCCTTTTCTAGAATATTTCTAAGTTGCGCAACCCGCTCCCAGCGTCCATTCGCCAAATCGCGCTGTGCAGCCTGTGCCGCCGCGCCAAATCCGGCAATCGCAATCACGTTTTCAGTGCCCGACCTGCGGCCCATTTCTTGCCCGCCGCCTTTTATCTGTGCGGCCAATTCAGTGCCCGTCGGCATGATCAGCGCGCCAATACCTTTGGGGCCACCAAACTTATGCGCCGAAAGAAAAACCATCTGCACACCCGCCCAAGCATAGGAAAACGGCACCTTGCCAAACCCTTGGGTCAAATCGCTCACGGCCAGTCCCGCAGGCAAATCCTGCACCAATCCGGTCTCGGAATTGGCCAATTGCACAACAGAGTGCGCCGGATCGTCCACCACCACACGGCCCTGGGCGACCGGCAAACCCGCATCCACCCAAGCAGCCACCGCCGCATGTTCCAAGCCTGACGCCTTTAACCCGCGCCCCATCAAACACAGTGCCGCAGCCTCCGTCGCCCCCGACACAAACACCACATCCGCGCCCGATGCCCCAACAGCATCGGCCACCTGAACCCTCGCCGTCTCGACAATGCCCTTGGCCGCACGGCCCTCGGCATGAACCGAACTGGGGTTCCCCACCAGATCCATCGCCGCAATCATCGCCGCGCGCGCCTCGGCGCGTAATGGCGTTGTTGCATTATGATCCAGATAAACGCGGCTCATCGCATCGCCCAAACCGAAATATGCCGGGGGTATGGCGGCTGGCCCCCATGGCGTTTACACATCATCAACCACCTCGAACAAAGCAGGCACCGCCGGACACGGCGCCATCTCGTTGCCCACCACATCCGACAGCCGGGTCTGATGCAAAAACACATAGACATTGGCGCTAAGACCCTCCCACAACCGGTTGGTCAGCGACTGCGCACGACTACCAGAGGCGCCACCAGAGGCCCCGGCCCCCTTGTGCATCGCACTCACGGTCTCATCAACAGCGCCCAAAATCTCCGACACACGAATATCGGACGCGGCACGCGCCAAGCGGTACCCGCCCCCCGGTCCTCGCACCGATTCCACCAATTCTGCGCGGCGCAACTTCACAAACAACTGCTCCAGATACGCCAGCGACACATCCTGCCGCTTTGAAATCTCGGTCAAATTCACCAGCGATCCCGCTGGCTGCAAGGCCAGATCCGCAAGTGCAACCATCGCATAACGGCCCTTGGTGCTCAATTTCATCGATCATCCCCTGCCATTGCGGCGCAAAAGCGCAATTTCATTGACGTTTGCGGCTTGCCTCATTAGGTGCAAAGCAACCCCAAAGACATGTGGCAACCCGCGTGTTTAGAATCTTTCTAAAGTGCCTGAGCGTTTTCGTCAAGAATAGCAAACGGCCCCTATAGCTAAAAGAAGGCCGCATCAATGCCCGAAGTCATTTTCCCTGGTCCCGAAGGCCGCCTCGAAGGGCGCTATCACCCGCAAAAAGACCGCGATGCACCCATCGCTATCGTGCTTCACCCGCATCCGCAATTTGGCGGCACCATGAACAACCGCGTGGTCTACAACCTGCACTACGCTTTCTATAACATGGGCTTTACCGTTTTGCGGTTCAACTTCCGCGGCGTCGGGCGCTCACAGGGCGAGTACGACCAAGGCGTGGGCGAATTGTCCGATGCTGCCTCGGCGCTTGATTACCTGCAATCAATGAACAACAACGCGAAACATTGCTGGGTCGCGGGCTTTTCTTTTGGCGCGTGGATCGGGATGCAGCTTTTGATGCGGCGGCCAGAAATCACCGGCTTTATCTCGGTGTCTCCGCCCGCAAACATGTATGACTTCAGCTTCCTTGCGCCCTGCCCCGCCTCCGGTCTGGTCATCAACGGCTCCACCGACCGCGTGGCCCCGCCTGCGGACACCGTGACGCTGATCAATAAACTACACGAGCAAAAAGGCATCACCGTCACCCATGATGAAATGGACGGCGCGGGCCACTTCTTTGAAGACCCCTACATGGATCCGATGATTGGCACGGTAAAATCCTACGTGCGGCGTCGCCTCACAGAGACAACGCGCTAAATGTCCGATTACACGCTCGAAACCGCAAACGAACTGGCCGACCTTGCCTTGGCTGAACAGGACGCCTCCGGTGACGAAAAAATCGTGCCCGCCATTGCCGAAGTGCTGGGCGCCTCGTCGCAAACCCTGCAAGAGGCGTTCCTGACCGCCGTGCGGGTGCGGCGTGCGGAAACCCGCGCGCGCGAACTGCTCGCGGCATCAGCGGCCAAACGCACTGCGTAACCCAAGGCCACGTTCCTGAACAAACTGGCCATTACCCGCCCATAGTGTTTGACACCCCCGCCCGACATGTTACTGGCCCCTATAGGCCAAAGACTTGACGATGGATGCAAGCGAGCGCCTATTTATGGAACCCGACTGCCGGATGCACTCGGGGCGCACAATTGAAGTATCCGTCCGAAAGCTGACTATGAAACCGATGATTCAAACCCTTGCCGATGCATTGGCAAAACAGGGCTATGAGACCCTCACCCCTGTTCAAGACGAAGTGACAAACCCGGAGTTTGAAGGCAAGGACCTGCTGGTCTCTGCGCAAACCGGCTCGGGTAAAACCGTGGGCTTCGGCCTTGCGATTGGCCCGACAATCCTGACCGAGGACGGCACGTTCGGCCCCGCCGCACGGCCCCTCGCCCTTGTCATCGCGCCGACCCGCGAGCTTGCGCTGCAAGTCAAACGCGAGCTGCAGTGGCTTTACGCTGGCGCTGGTGTCACGATGGCGTCTTGCGTCGGCGGCATGGATATGCGCGACGAGCGCCGCACGCTGGAACGCGGTGCCCATATCGTTGTGGCCACACCGGGCCGCCTGAAAGACCACGTCATGCGTGGCTCTATGGATATGTCCGACATCCGTGCGATTATCTTGGACGAGGCCGACGAAATGCTCGACCTGGGCTTCCGCGAAGACCTCGAATTTATCTTGGGCGAAGCCCCTGCGACCCGCCGCACGTTGATGTTCTCGGCCACTGTGCCCGCCGCCATCGCAAAACTTGCCAAATCCTACCAAAAAGACGCCGTGCGCGTGCAGACCGTTTCCAAAGAAAGCCAGCACACCGACATCGAATACCGCGCGCTTTCGGTGGCTAACCACGACATCGACGCGGCCATTATCAACACGCTGCGTTTTTACGACGCGCCCAATGCGATTGTGTTTTGTAACACCCGCGCCAGCGTGACCCGCCTGACCACCCGCCTGTCGAACCGCGGCTTTGCCACCGTGGCGCTGTCGGGCGAGCTATCCCAGCAAGAACGCAGCCACGCATTGCAAGCGATGCGCGACGGGCGTGCACGCGTCTGCGTCGCCACCGATGTGGCGGCACGCGGCATTGATTTGCCAAACCTCGAACTGGTGATCCACGCCGAATTGCCCACCAACGCCGAAACCCTGCTGCACCGCTCGGGGCGCACCGGGCGCGCAGGCCGCAAAGGGGTCTCCGCCCTGATCGCGCCCGCGAAAATGAAACGCCGCGCGATGAACTTGCTGACATGGGGCAAACTGACCGCGACTTGGGCCTCGCCGCCCACCGCTGAAGAGGTCAAAACACGCGATCAGGAACGCCTGCTCGAAGATCCGGTCTGGGCCGAGGACATCTCCGAAGAGAACGCCGCATTCGCCGCGCGCCTTCTAGAGCTTCACACCCCCGAAGTCATCGCCGCCGCCTACCTGCGCCTGTTTGCCGGCAAAAACTCCGCCCCCGAACATCTGTCGGAGTATAAAGACGGACCACAAAGTGCCGCACGCGCCGACCGCCCCGACCGTTCGCCCAAGGAACGCAAAGAATTCGGGCCTTCCAAATGGTTCTCGGTCGACGTGGGCCGCGAAGGCAAAGCAGAGGCGCGCTGGCTCTTGCCGATGATCTGCACCGCAGGCGGCATCACCAAATCCGAGATTGGCGCGATCCGTATCCAACCCAACGAAACCTTTGTCGAAATCGCCGAGCCCGCTGTGGCAGGCTTCCTGAAATCCGTAGGCCGTGACATGTCGCTGGAAAATCAGGCCAAACTGACCGCTCTGGATGGCCCTCCACAATTGGGCGAACGCGGACCGCGTGTGACAAAACGCGACTACGACGACAAACCGCGCGAGAAACGTGACGCAAAACCCTACAACCGCGACGAGCGTCCGCGCAAACCACGCGACACTTCCACGCCACCACCTTCCGCACAGGCTGATGTGGCCGCTATCGAGCCCTCAGGCGAAGCGCGTGCAAAACCGCGGCACAAAAAATCCACCTTCGCCAAGCCAGAGCGTCGCGATCACGGCGATGCGGTCGCCCCGATCAAAAAACCTTACAAAGCGCGCGACGACGACAGCCGCCCCGCCTACAAGGGCAAATCAGAGGGTTACAAAGGTAAATCCGACGGCGGAAAACCCGCCTACAAAGGCAAATCTGATGGCTACAAAGGCAAGTCAGACGGCGGCAAACCGGCCTACAAAGGCAAGTCAGACGGCGCAGCAAGTGCCAAACCAAAGCCAAAGGCCAACGACACATCCAAGCGGTTTGTGCCACCGGGCGGCAAGCCATCACCGCGCAAAGGTGCACCAAAACGCAGCGCCCCTAAGCGGTAATTCCTGCCACAATTTCGACACATTATCGCCTCTTGGCGGGCATAGTTATCTGCAAAGGTAATTTTATCGCCCGATCAAGAGGCGCGCGGACACTCCGCACATTGAGGCAAACAAGGATGAGAGCAATGGCACAATCCAAGCCAATCAGTCAAAAACCGGCCCCCGCGCCCACTCCGGCAAAGGGACAAGGCGCCACTCCCGCGCCTGCACCGGTCTTCACCGACTACGCAAGCATCTAACGACGATCACGGCCAGCGAGCCGCTGCACGTTTCCGTCCCTCCCTTCGGAAAATGCAGCGCTCACTGGCCCTTTTTCTATGCTGCGCGTAAAGTGCAAATATGTCCGACCTCACCAGCATCCGCAATATCGGCCCCGTGCAACAAAAAGCCCTGACCGCTGTGGGTATTACGACCGCCGCTCAATTGTATGAACTTGGCGCAGACGCGGCCTATACCAAACTGCTGCAATCGGGCACAAAACCCCATTTCATCATGTATTACGTGCTGCACATGGCGCTGCAAGGCCGCCCATGGAACGACTGTAAAGGCGCAGAGAAACAACAGCTTAGAGAGCGTTTTGACGCCATAAAATCCACCGCATTCGACGCCGACAGATCCGCACTGGAAGAGATCCTCAACCGGATCGGCGTCATCGCGGTCAAACCCTAGCCACATATTTGTTAGCTGTGTTAACTGCTGCGCAACGGTGATACCCGCACCATGCGGCAATTTCAGCGAACCAGAAAGCGATTACCAATGTCAGACCCTCGCTTGAAAATAGTCTTGGTAACCCCCGAAATCCCCTACAATACGGGTGCCATCGGGCGCACTTGTGTGGCCCTTGATCTGGAACTGATCCTGATCAAACCTTACGGGTTTTCATTGGACGAAAAGTCGGTGCGCCGTGCTGGCACCGACTATTGGAAATACGTCGATCTAAGCGAATATGATGACTGGCAAAGCTTCCTTGATGCGCGAAAGCCACCCAGAGACCGCTTGTATTTCTTTGAAGAAAATGGCGCACAAAGCGTCTATGCCCCGGATTATCAAAACGATGCATATCTTGTTTTCGGATGTGAATCCAAAGGCTTGCCAATTGCAATTCTTGATGACCTGCAAGACCGGATTTTCCATCTGCCGATGCTGAACAAACGTGTGCGCTCGCTCAATTTGGCCAATAGCGCCACCGCCGTTATCTATCAAGCGATGCGCAAGCAACTGGGTGGGCTTTAGCCCCACAGGCCCTAACCTATGAAAAAAGCCGCCGCGCATCACCTGCGCCGCGGCTTTTCAAATTTTAACGGGGCGGTTTAGCCAACCAGTTCAAGACCGGAAAAGAAGAACGCGATCTCTTCGGCGGCAGTTTCTGGCGCGTCGGAGCCGTGAACAGAGTTCTCACCGATCGACAGGGCGAATTCTTTGCGGATCGTGCCGTCTGCGGCATCCGCAGGGTTTGTCGCCCCCATCACTTCGCGGTTTTTCGCAATCGCGTCTTCGCCTTCCAGAACCTGCACCACAATCGGCTCGGAAATCATGAATTCGCAAAGCTCGCCAAAGAACGGGCGCTCTGCGTGCACACCGTAAAATGTTTGCGCCTGCGCCAAAGACAACTGAATCCGCTTGGATGCAACGATGCGCAGACCAGCGGCCTCGAATTTCGCCGCGATTGCGCCTGTCAGGTTACGCTTTGTGGCGTCGGGCTTGATGATCGAAAAAGTGCGTTGAATTGCCATGATGGGCCTCTTTTGCTGATGTCTGGGGAAAAATCCCGTGAATTGATGGCCGCGCACTACCATGGGCGCGCGGTCTTGAAAAGCTGTGATTGACGCGGCCCCCGACATCAGGCAAAGCCCCCTCATGCTTAAAGTATCAGACATCACATATTCCGTCGCTGGCCGCACCTTGGTCGAGAACGCATCCGTCACCATCCCGACCGGCCACAAGGTCGGGCTTGTCGGGCGCAACGGCTCTGGCAAAACCACGCTGTTCAAAATCATCCGCGGCGAAATGGTGCTTGATACCGGTGCTGTGAACATGCCGCAGGGCTGGAAAATCGGCGGCGTGTCCCAAGAGGTCCCCGGCAACGAGGTGTCGCTGATCAACACCGTGCTGCGTGCCGACACCGAGCGCGAGGCGCTGCTGGCCGAGGCCGAGACAGCCACCGATCCGCTCCGCATCTCCGAGGTGCAAACCCGCCTGACCGACATCGACGCGTGGTCGGCAGAGGCGCGTGCCGCCACCATCCTCAAAGGCTTGGGCTTCACCCACAATGAGCAATTACAACCCTGCTCGGCCTTCTCTGGCGGTTGGCGCATGCGTGTAGCCTTGGCCGCAGTTTTGTTCTCCGAACCTGATCTTCTGCTGCTTGACGAGCCGACCAACTACCTTGATCTCGAAGGTGCGCTTTGGCTTGAAGCCTACCTCGTCAAATACCCCCATACCGTGTTGATCGTCTCCCACGACCGCGAGCTTTTGAACCGCTCGGTCGGCGGCATCCTGCATCTGGAAGACAAAGGCCTGATCTACTACACCGGCACCTACGACATGTTCGCCAAACAGCGGGCGCAAAAACGCGCACTGATGGCTTCGGCTGCGAAAAAACAAGACGCCAAACGCGAACACTTGCAAGCCTTTGTGGACCGCTTCAAAGCAAAAGCCTCCAAAGCAAAACAAGCCCAGTCCCGCGTCAAGGCGTTGGAAAAAATGGAAACAATCCGTGCACCCGAAGATGTGGCGCGCACGGTTTTCACCTTCCCCAAGCCTGAGGAACTGAGCCCGCCGATTATCGCCACAGAGGGCGCTGCTGTCGGCTACGGCGAGACCATCATTCTGCGTGATTTGAACCTGCGCATTGACCAAGACGACCGTATCGCGCTTTTGGGCCGCAACGGCGAAGGCAAATCGACGCTCTCGAAAATGCTCTCGGACCGTTTGCAAATTGCCCACGGCAAAATGGTCACATCCAACAAACTGCGCATCGGTTTCTTTGCCCAACACCAAGTGGATGAACTCTACATTGATGAGACCCCGCTTGAACACCTGATGCGCGAACGCGCCCATGAAGGCCAAGCCAGATTGCGCGCCCGGCTCGCGGGTTTCGGCCTTGGTGCCGATCAAGCCGACACCGTCGTGGGCCGCCTCTCTGGTGGTCAAAAGGCACGCCTGTCACTACTGCTCGCCACCCTGCCCGCACCGCACCTGCTGATCCTCGACGAGCCGACAAACCACCTCGACATTGAATCCCGCGAGGCACTTGTCGACGCGCTCACCGCCTATTCGGGCGCCGTGATTCTCGTCAGCCACGACATGCACCTGCTGTCGATGGTCGCCGACCGCCTTTGGTTGGTCAAAGACGGACACGTCACGCAATACGACGACGACTTGGAGGCCTACCGCAAAATGCTGCTGACCCCCGACAGACCCGCGGGCAAGGACAAAACCAAAGACAAATCCGCGCCGAAGCCCGAAAAATTATCCCGCGAAGACATCCAAGCCCTGCGTGCCGAGGCCAAAAAATCCGAAGAGCGTGTGAATAAAATCAATGGTATGCGCGACAAACTTGCCAAAAAACTCGCCGATCCTGCCCTCTATGAGGACGGCAAAGCAGGCGAGTTGGCCACATGGAACAAGAAATACGCCGAAGTGATGAACGGGCTGGAACGCGCCGAAGCCATGTGGATGCAATCGCTCGAAAAGCTGGAAAAAGCCCAAAAATCATGATCCTCTTTGGTTTCCCAATATCCCCGCCGGAGGCACCTGTTGTGAGGCGCGCAAGAACATGACCGAAATCCCTGCCCTGATTGCCGCGTTCACCACGCTGTTCATTATCATCGACCCCCCCGGTCTGGCGCCGCTTTTTGTGGCGTTGACACAAGGCATGACATCCGCGCAGCGGCGCACCATTGCGCTGCGGGCTTGCATTATCGCAGGTGCTTTGATGCTCGCATTCCTGTTTCTGGGCGAGGCTCTTTTGGGCTTTATCGGCATCTCGATGCCCGCCTTCCGCATCGCAGGCGGCATCCTGCTGTTCCTCACAGCACTCGAAATGCTGTTCCAGAAACGCCAAGCCCGCAGGCAGGAAAACGCCGACGAAGGCGCATCAGAGCACCACGACGACCCGTCCGTCTTTCCGCTGGCCCTGCCTCTCATCGTGGGCCCCGGCGCGATCACAACCATTATCCTGCTGGCCGGCCAAGCCAGCTCCGCACTCGATTTTGCCGCCATCGCGGGCGTCATGTTTGCGGTGCTCTGCTTTGTGTTCATCTCGTTTCTCGTCGCCACACCGCTTGACCGGATGCTTGGCAAAACAGGCATCAACATCGTGACACGGGTTTTGGGGATGCTTCTGGCCGCTCTCGCGATCCAATTTATCCTCGATGGCATCGCGCAGTCTTTTGGTATCGGGGCATAGCCCCTATATCAAAGCCATGAATACAGATCAGACAGCCAACCTCATCTATCTTTCCATCTTGGGCGGCGTCCTGCTGATGTCCTATCTGATGGCCAGCCGGATGAATTTGGGTAAAACCCTGCAACAGGCCGGCATCTGGGTGCTTATTTTCATGGGCGCCATCGCCGTGATCGGCATGTGGTCGGACATTCAGAACACATTGATGCCCAAGCAAGCCATGATCGGTGAAAACACCATCGTGCTGCCGCGTGAACGTGACGGGCACTACTACCTGACCCTTGATGTGAACGGGGTGCCGGTCAACTTCGTCGTCGACACGGGCGCCACCCAAGTGGTGCTGACCCAACAAGACGCCGCGCGCATCGGCATCGACATGGGCGCATTGGCTTATCTGGGCATCGCCAATACCGCCAATGGCACCGTGCGCACCGCCGCTGTGCGCCTCGATACGGTCACCTTGGGCACGATGCGCGACACCCGCGTGCGTGCCGTGGTCAATGACGGGCAAATGGATGGCTCACTTTTAGGCATGACTTATCTGTCGCGCTTTGACAGTATCACGATCAAAGACAATCAATTGATCCTGACAAGGTAAGCCCATGAAATTTATCGCAATTATCGGCCTCTTGACGCTTTCAGCCTGCGCCGCACCCCCAACGTCACTGCCCGCAGACTTCGACGCCGGTTTTGCGTTTTAGGCGCCCTTACTGTCGGCCTTTTTAACCCACGACCCCATGTCCTGCGCCCAATATTGCGCCTCGCATCCCGCATCACTCAGCATTTTCCACTGACCGCGCGCGTGCTGCAAAGCCGCATCATCATTGCCATCAAACAAGATGCACGCCCGCTGTGACACGCCAATCTCGGCGGCACTTAACGCGGCGCCATCCACGCTCATCACACAGTCAAACCCCTCGCTGGGCACATCGATCCCCAACAAAACGGGCTGCTGCGCATCATGCGCGCCACCCGACAAGCCGTGCGGTAAAAACCCCGTCGGCGCACCCTGCCATAACACGCGGTCCAAACGCTCCAGATGCGGCGTTTGACGGCCCCGCACCAGCACCCGCCATCCCGCGCCCCGCGCTTTGCCCACCAGCATCGGCAAGGTCTGGTCCAGCGGCGTATCGGTCAGGTGATAAAAATAAACCGCGCCCACTTATGCCTCGTAATTATCTGAAATAAAACGATTTAATGCCATAACACCCCAACCCGTCGACCCTGCGGGCGCCAATGTCGTGGGTTTCGACACAGAGGCAACGCCGGCAATATCCAGATGCGCCCACGGCACATCTGGCTGCACAAAGCGCGCCAAAAACTGCGCCGCCGTAATCGACCCCGCCGCGCGCCCGCCGCCTGTGTTGCGCATGTCAGCAATCCGGCAATCAATCAGCTTGTCATAGGCGGCTGATATCGGCATCCGCCACGCGCCCTCGCCCTCATTGCCCGCCGCTTTCAAAAACGCGCCGCTCAAGGTGTCCGAATTTGAAAACACACCCGCATTCTCATGGCCAAGTGCAATGATAATCGCCCCCGTCAATGTCGCGAGATTAATCATGCCCACAGGTTTGAACCGCTCTTGCGTATACCAAAGAATATCGGCCAGCACCAAACGCCCCTCGGCATCGGTATTGACCACCTCGATCTTGTCGCCCTTCATCGAGGTCACCACATCGCCCGGGCGCACCGCATTCCCCGATGGCATATTCTCGACAATGCCCACCACGCCCACAACATTGGCCTTGGCGCGGCGCAACGCCAGCGTCTTCATCACACCCGACACAACACCCGCGCCGCCCATATCCATCGTCATTTCTTCCATGCCCGCCGCAGGCTTGATGCTGATCCCGCCAGTGTCAAACACCACGCCCTTGCCCACAAGCGCAAACGGCGCCTCATTGCCGCCGCCATGCCACTGCATCACCACAACTTTCGACGGGCTGACCGAGCCTTGGCCGACGCACAATAGCGCACCCATACCTAATTTTTCCAGATCGGCCTCTTCGAGAACCTCGACCTTGATGCCAATCGCCTGCAATGCCGCCAACCGATCGGCAAATTCGGTTGTGGTCAGCACATTGGCCGGCTCATTGGTCAAATCGCGGGTGAAAAACACGCCCTGCGCCACCGCCGCAATCGCATCCGCATCATGGTCTTGCGGTTTCGACACCATAAATGTCGCCGCACCTCTGGCCTTTGGCGTGGCGGTCTTGTGGTCGGAAAATTCATAATCCCGCAACGTCAGCCCCAAAGCCACATCTGAGGTGCGCGCCAATGTGCCCGCCAAAACCGTCATATCCAGCGGCCCCTTTTCACGCGCCAAGGCTGCCCCCGCCTTGCGGGCCTCTTGCTGGCTTGGCTTGCGGTCCAGCTTGACCACAATCACCGCGTCCGCCGCCATCCCCGCAGGATAGGCCAAACGCGCAGCATCGCCCACCGGCAACCCTTCAAACGCGGCACTTTGCACAAAACGCTGCACCGCTTTGCGGCTCAAACTATTCACTTTTCGCGCGGGTGCATCCAACTTGCCATCCGCGCCCACAAAAATCGCGACCAGCCCCGAAACGGTCGCCACCTCATCCAAAGTCACCTGTGTAAAACGGCATGTGATCGGTTGTGTCATCTGGGATCGGTCCTTTTATTGCGCGGTTTGAGCAATACCTAGCTTGATGCCCCCGCAATGACCAGATAGCGGTTTTGTCCGCCGCGACTTTGGGCTAGTTTGCCACCATATGTAGGGCATTCATCCGGGGGATACGCCATTTGGCACGGTTTGACCGTTATCTGCTGTCACAGCTGATGGTCCTGTTTGGATTCTTCGGCCTCGTGCTTGTGATGGTCTACTGGATCAACAAAGCGGTCGTTTTGTTCGACCAGTTGATCGCAGACGGGCAATCGGCCACCGTGTTTCTTGAATTTAGCGCCTTGTCCCTGCCTGCGGTGATCAAACTGGCGCTGCCTTTGGCGTCATTTGCCGCCGCGGTCTATGTGACCAACCGCATGACCACCGAATCCGAAATGGTCGCAGTGCAGGCCACAGGCTTTTCCACTTTCCGCCTCGCGCGCCCGGTGCTGTATTTCGGCATCATCGTCGCCCTTTTGATATCGGTGCTGACCCATTTTCTGGTGCCTCTGGCCTCGGCGCAATTGAATCTGCGGCGCACAGAAATCGCCCAAAACGTCACCGCACGGCTGCTGACCGAAGGTAAATTCATCGAGCCCACCGCGGGGATCACCTTTTACATCCGTAACATCACCCCTGCGGGCGAATTGCGCGACATCTTTCTGTCCGATACCCGCGATCCTGCAAAATCCATCACCTATACCGCCGCCCAAGCCTACCTCGTGCGCGCCGACACCGGTGCGCAGCTTGTGATGATCGACGGGCTGGCCCAGACCCTGCAAAGTGATACACAGCGGCTGTTCACCACCACTTTTAGCGATTTCGCCTATGATATTGGTGAATTCCTTTCTGTCGCGCAGGCCACAGGGCGCAGATCATCCGAGGTCGGCACGCTTGAATTACTGCGTGCAACGCCGCAACTTCAAGCGCAAACCAATCAATCAAAAGCACAACTCATCTCGCAAGCCCATGACCGCTTCGGGCAAGCCTTGCTGGGGCTGGTGGGCGCACTTTTAGGCTTTTCCGCACTTATGGTCGGCGGATTTAACCGCTTTGGGGTCTGGCGACAAATCGTGGGCGCCATCTTTTTGATCATCGTGATCAAAGCCGTTGAAACCGTCGGGGTTAATATCGCCCGCAACAATACCGCCTTCTGGATGGCCACCTATCTGCCGATCGTGCTGGGGCTTATCATCGTCTGGATTTTGCTGTTTGCATCAACCCGTCCCTATATTTTCAAACGCAAACCGCGCTTGCAGGTGACGCCATGATCCTGCACCGCTATTTCGCACGCCGGTTCCTGATGACCTTTCTGGGGGTCTTTGGTGTGTTCTTTCTCATCATGATCTTCCTCGATCTGGTCGAGCAATTGCGGCGCTACAGCAAATTCGACGCAAGCTTCACAGAGGTGCTCACCCTGACCCTGCTCAATGTGCCGCAGGGGATTTACCAAATCCTGCCGCTGATCATGATCCTGGCCACCATCGCTCTGTTTTTGGGCCTTTCGCGCTCGTCGGAACTGGTTGTCACACGGGCCGCAGGGCGGTCTGCGCTCATGTCTCTGGTTGCACCGCTCATCATGGCGCTGACCATCGGCATTCTGGCTGTCAGCTTTATAAACCCGATCGTGGCCAGCACGTCGCGCCAATACGAGGCGCGCAGCGACGCGCTGGCGGGCAATAGCTCGGTGCTGTCGCTGGGCGCTTCGGGGCTCTGGCTGCGGCAGGGCAACAGCACTGGCCAAACCGTGATCCGCGCCAAAAGCGCAAATCTTGACGGCACCGTTTTAAGCGGCGTCAGCTTTATCACCTTCACCGCTGACGCAGGGCCGGTCCGGCGCGTTGAAGGCGCGCGCGCCCAGCTTATCGCGGGGGCTTGGCGGGTGCAAAACGCAAAAAGCTGGCCCTTGGGCGGCGGCATCAACGCCGAAAGCGCGGCCACGATCCACGCCACTCTGGACATCCCCTCCAGCCTGACCGCATCAGAGATTCGCGACAGCTTCGGCACCCCGTCGTCGATCCAGATATGGGAGCTACCGGCCTTTATCGAAAGGCTGCGGGCGGCCGGATTTTCGGCGCAACGCCACGAGGTCTGGCTGCAAATGGAACTGGCGCTGCCACTGTTTCTGGTATCAATGGTGATGATCGGGGCCAGCTTTACGCTGCGCCATCAACGCGGCGGGCGCACCGGCTTGATGGTGCTGTTCGCCATCTTGTTGTCGTTTGCAATCTACTTCCTGCGCAACTTTGCTCAAATTCTGGGCGAAAACGGCCAGCTTCCAGCCCTGTTGGCCGCATGGGCCCCACCACTCGCCGCGATCACACTGTCGCTGGGTATCTTACTCCATAACGAGGACGGCTAATGCGGTTTCTTCTGGCTTTCCTGCTGATCTTGCCCTCGCTCACCCGGGCCCAAGGCATCGCAACGCTTGTGGCCGATAGCGTGGTCGTCGCAGGCGACGCGCAATTGATCGCGGACGGCAATATCGACGTGTTTTATGCCGGCACACAATTGTCGGCGGCGCAAATCACCTATGACCGCAGCTTGGACCGGCTGATGATCACGGGCCCTATTGTGATTACTACCGCCGATGGCACTGTGCTGACCGCCTCGCAAGCCACCCTTGATCCCAAACTTGAAAACGGGATCTTGCGCGGGGCACGCTTGGTGCTGAACCAACAACTGCAACTGGCCGCCACCCAGATCGACCGCGCCGAAGGGCGCTATTCCCAGCTTTACAAAGTGGCTGTAACTTCATGTAAAGTCTGCGGAAGACAATCACCGCTGTGGGAAATTCGCGCACAAAGCGTGGTGCATGACACACAAGCCCAACAACTCTACTTTACAAATACCCAGTTCTTAATTCGCGGTGTGCCGGTCTTTTGGCTGCCCAAAATGCGGCTGCCCGACCCGACACTAACGCGCGCGACAGGGCTGTTGATCCCCAGCCTTCGCACCACCGACCAACTTGGCACCGGCATCAAACTGCCCTATTTCATCACGCTGGGCGACAGCCGCGACCTCAAACTTACCCCCTATCTTTCGCCGCGCACAACCACGCTTGAAGCGCGCTACCGGCAAGCCTTTGCCAACGGCGACCTCACAATCGAAGCCGCAGTCAGCCGCGACACGCTTGTCGACGCCAACCGGTCTTATGTCTTTGCAGCAGGTCAGTTCGACGTAGGCGCAGGCTATACCTTGTCGTTCGCGGCCCAGACCGTCAGCGACGACAGCTACCTTCTGGACTATGGCTATTCCGAACAGGACCGGCTTGAATCCGCGATCACTCTGGAACGGGTCGATGAAAACGGGCTGACCACGGCCAATCTGACCTATTACCAAACCCTGCGCGATGACGAGGTGAATGCCTCGCTGCCGCCGGTTGTCGGCAGCTTTCGCCTCGAGCAACACCGCTACCCCGCCAGCGGTGGCACGCTTCGCTTTGCACTCTCGGGCGATACGCTTTACCGCACCGACGATAGCAACGGGGACGCGGGGCGCGACATGAGCCGGCTCGGCGCAGAACTCGACTGGACCCGCGACTGGATCAGTGCCTCCGGGATCGTGGCCACCGCCAATGCAGGGCTGCGCGGCGATCTTTATGCCATACAAGACGGCGCTTTGGACGACGAGGACGGGCTGCGCGGCGTGCCGCAATTGGGGATCACCCTGCGCTACCCGCTTGCCGGCACCAGCGCGTCAGGCGCACAAAACCTTGTGGAACCGACGCTGGCGCTCTTGTGGTCCGACAGCTACGGCATCACGCCGCCCAATGAAGACAGCACCCGCTCTGAACTCGACCAGACCAACCTGCTAAGTGCCACACATTTTGCCGGCGACGATGCCATCGAGACCGGCTTGCGGGCCGCCGCAGGGGTGACATGGACCCGGCTTGGGGCCCGCGGCGCGCAATCCACTGTCACCTTCGGGCGTATCCTGCGCAGCACCGACAGCGGCGATTTCAACCCCTCTTCGGGGTTGGACGGAACCTCGTCGGACTGGCTCTTGGCGGGGCAATACACCAGCCGCGACGGGTTCCGGTTTGACGGGCGCACATTGTTTGACGACGACGCCAGTATCACGCGGGCCGCCACACGGATCAGCTGGGACAACGACTGGCTGGCCCTGAACGCGGCCTATATCTGGCAGGCCGCCGACGCCACCGAAAGCAGACCCGACGCGGTCTCCGAATGGACGCTTGACACCGACGTGCAACTCAGCCCGACTTGGAGCGTCTCGTTTGACACCCGCTACGATCTGGCTGGCGACGAACCCGCGCGTGCAGGGCTGGGCGTGGTCTACCATAACGAATGCGTCACGGTCGATCTTTCCGTCTCGCGCCGCTATACGTCTTCAGATACAGTTGATCCATCGACCAGCTTTGGGGTATCGGTGACCCTGAACGGATTTTCAGCGGCGCAAAGTGGCGTCGCACCAAAGGCGAGCTGCTCGCCATGAACTTGATGAACAAGAGGCCGCATATGCGCAAATTCCCATTGATCGGTGCCCTGATCGCCTTTGGCTTAACATTCGGATCAGGGGCCACCGCCCAAAGCGCGCTGGAACCCGTCATCCGCGTCAATGACAGCGTGATTACCGCCTTTGAACTGGACCAGCGGCAGCGGATGCTTGCGGCCTTTCGCACGCCCGGCGATCTGGCCAAAGTGGCGCGCGAAGGGTTGATCGATGACCGGCTCAAAAAACAGGAAATGCGGCGCACAGGATTGCAGCTTCAAGACGAAAGCCTCGACGCGGCGATGGTCGATTTTGCCGGTCGGGCCAATCTGTCGCTCGAACAGTTCCTGGAACTTTTGGCCACTAACGGGGTGGAAAAAGAAACGCTTCGGGATTTTGTCGAAGTCGGGATCACCTGGCGCGACTTTGTGCGTGGGCGGTTCAACTCCCGCGTCTCTGTTTCGGACGCAGAAGTAGACCGTGCCATCAGTCAAACCGGCGCAGGGGGCTCGGAAATTGAAGTCCTGCTGAATGAAATTATCATCCCCGCGCCTCCGCCCGAAGCCGCACAGGCGATGGCCACCGCGGAACGAATCAGCAAACTCACCTCGACATCTGCCTTTGAAGCCGAAGCGCGCCGCGTCTCTGCCTTGCCAAGCGCGCCGAACGGCGGTCGGTTGGGCTGGCTGCCACTGTCAAATTACCCGGTGCAATTGCGCGACATTGTGCTTGCGCTTGCCCCCGGCGAGGTGACCGCACCACTGTCCATTCCCAATGGCGTCGCCCTGTTCCAACTGCGCAGCATCCGCGAAGTCTCGGCCCCGAAAACCGCGCCAACCGCAATCGACTACGCCACTTTCTCCCTTGCCGGCGGCTTGTCGGAAACCGGCCTGCGTGCTGCGCGGACCTTGGCCGACAGCATTGACACCTGCGATGACCTTTACGGGATCGCGCGCGGTCGTCCCGCGACCGTTCTGGACCGGCAAAGCCTTGCGCCAAGCGACATCCCGCAAGATATCGCGCTTGAACTGGCACGGCTGGACGCCAATGAAGTCTCCTACAACCTGACATCGGCAGATGGTCAAACTTTGATGTTTATCATGCTCTGCGGACGCACGAATGCGGCCGCGGGCGAGGTCGACCCCGCAACCGTGCGCAACCAATTGCGCAGCCAGCGCCTTGCAGGTTACGCCGAGGCCCTGCTGGAGGACCTGCGCGCGACAGCTTTGATCACAGGCCGATGAGCCCCACAAAACCGATCGTCATTAGCTGCGGTGAGCCCGCAGGGATCGGGCCCGAAATCGCCTATAAGGCTTGGCAGGTCCTGCGCAATGAAATGCCCTTGCTGTGGATCGGGGACATCCGCCACCTGCCTGCGGGCGTAGATGCTCGCGCTGTCCCATCCGCCGCCCAAGCAGCCACACTCTGCCCCTCCGCCCTACCGGTTCTGGCGCGTGACTTTGGCGCAGCCGCAATCGCGGGCCAGCCAAATGCATCCCATGCGCAAGGCGTGATCGACGCAATCGCGGAAGGCGTGTCTCTCGTGCAAAACGGTGACGCGCGCGCGCTTTGCACCGCGCCGATCCACAAGGCGGCACTGATCGACGGGGCCGGTTTCGCCTACCCCGGCCATACCGAATACCTCGCCGCACTGGCCGGTGCGGATACCGTCGTGATGATGCTCGCCTGCGACATGCTGCGGGTGGTTCCGGTGACGATCCACATCGCTCTGGCACAGGTCAGCACAGGCCTGACCGCCAGCCTTTTAACCGATACACTTTTGACCACCCACGCCGCATTGCGGCGGGATTTCGGTATAAAATCTCCGCGCATTTGCGTCGCGGGCCTGAACCCACATGCAGGCGAAGACGGCAAAATGGGGCATGAGGAAATCGAAATGATCACCCCCGTTTTGAATGCATTACGGGCACAAGGCTTGGATATCACCGGCCCCTTGCCCGCCGACACCATGTTCCACCCCGCCGCGCGCGCGCGCTATGACGTGGCGGTCTGCATGTATCATGATCAAGCCCTGATCCCGATCAAAACGCTGGATTTTTCCGGCGGTGTGAACATCACGCTTGGGTTGCCCTTTGTGCGGACCTCGCCAGACCACGGCACTGCCTTTGACATTGCAGGCCAAGACTGTGCAGATGCCACATCAATGATCGCCGCGTTGCGGATGGCACATACAATGGCCAATGCGCGTGGGTGTTGATATCACGGAGCCTCCGGCGGGAGTATTTCAAAAAAAGCGAGGCGAAACGACGTGATTGATAACCTGCCCCCGTTGCGTGACGTGATTGCCGCGCATGATCTGGCCGCGAAAAAATCTCTGGGGCAGAACTTTTTGCTCGACCTCAACCTGACCGCAAAGATTGCGCGGCTTGCCGGGGACCTTTCCGGCTCTGACGTGCTTGAAATCGGCCCGGGTCCCGGCGGTTTGACACGCGGCCTGTTGGCGGAGGGCGCGCGCCGGGTGCTGGCGATTGAAAAAGACCCGCGCTGTATGCCTGTGATGGCCGAGATTGCAGCCGCCTATCCCGGGCGCTTGCAGGCGATCAATGGCGACGCTCTGGATATCAACCCCCTCGAGCACCTGACACCACCGATCAAAGTGGCAGCCAATCTGCCTTATAATGTCGGCACCGAGCTTCTGGTGCGCTGGCTGACGCCCCCGACGTGGCCACCGTTCTGGACCAGCCTGACCCTCATGTTCCAACGCGAAGTGGCACAGCGGATCGTGGCGCAACCGGGCAGCAAAGCCTACGGACGGCTGGCCCTTTTGGCGCAATGGCGTTCCGATCCGCGCATCGTCATGGACCTGCCGCCCGAAGCCTTTTCACCACCGCCCAAGGTCTCTTCTGCCGTTGTGCACCTGACCGCCCTGCCCGCACCGCGCTTTGAGGCCGACGCGGGCACGCTCAACCGCGTGGTCGCTGCGGCCTTCAACCAGCGGCGCAAAATGCTGCGCTCGGCTCTCAAATCACTTGATCCGGCGATTGAGGACCACCTGAATGCCGTCGGGATCAAACCCACGGAACGGGCAGAACAGGTCAGCTTGGAAGAATTCTGCGCCTTGGCACGGTCTCTCAAGGGCTAGGCACCGCGGCGCAAGCTTATCGCAAGACTGCGCGCCGGCCATCGATAGATCATTCAAAACCAAAAGCCCCCCGAAATTCGGAGGGCTTTGATCTATTCTGCGGCTTCCGGGGTCGGCTCGGTGGGCGGCTTTGGCTTGCGCTGGCGTGGTTTGCGCGGCTTTGGCTGCTCTCGGGCGGTCTCTGGTGTCTCTACCAAATCGGCCCTCTCGTCAGCACCCAAATCGGGTTGCTCCATCCGGGCGGGATCATTCGACGCAGCCTCTTGCGCTGCCAAGCGTTCCTGACGCTCGCGATCACGCTCCGACTGGCGCTGGCGGTTTTGCTCTTCCTGAGCATCACGCTCGGCTTGACGCTGGCGGTTCTGCTCTTCTTGCTCTTCGCGCTTGGCATCAACTTCGCGCTGCGCTTCGGCCTGCAAACGGGTGTAATGCTCTGCGTGTTGGGCAAAGTTTTCCGCATCCACACGGTCGCCCGACAAAACGGCGTCACGGTGCAATTGGTTATATTTCTCAATGATCTGCTGCGGCGTGCCGCGCACCTTGCCATCAGGACCAGAGCTATCGAACACCCGGTTAATGATGTTCCCACCCGTTGGGCGGCTATTGCGGCTTTTGTTGTTCCGCGACCGTGACTTCGATGATCTCATGAATGTGCTTCCGTCAAGCCCTGTGGCTTTTGTTGCGCTTTTAATGCGGCCCCCAGCGTGCGTTAGCACACAACATGGAACCAAGCGTTTTTTGGCAATAATCGCCGAGAGCGAGCATAGAGCTCTTCGTGCGATGGGGTGTAAAAACCATGATACCCCGCTCGGTGCAAGACAAAACTGGCACAAGGCAGCACTTTAGGCCGGTTTTTGCCCCAAAACCACACGATCACGCCCATCAAGGTCCGTCTCTACCCGCACGCCCGCCAATCCCGCGTCTCGCATCATCCGCGAAACGGGCTCCGCTTGCGTCGGGCCAATCTCAACCGCCAACCAGCCACCTGCCATCAAATGCGGATCAAACCCCGCGATAATCGCGGCATAACAGCTCAACCCGTCCGCCTCATCGGTCAAGGCCACGCGCGGCTCGTGCAATTGCACCTCGGGCTGCAACCCACCCATCTCGTCTGCGGCAATATAAGGCGGGTTCGCGACGATCAGATCAAACTCCCCTTGCACATCCTCGAACCAATCCGACCGGTACAAAGTGGCGCGAGCCTCCAGCTCCAACAGCGCTACATTCTGCGCCGCCACATCCAAGGCCGCTTGCGAATAATCCACGCCCACACCTGTGGCATCCGCGCGCGCGCCAAGCAGCGACAGCACTATGCACCCCGATCCGGTGCCCAAATCCAAAACACGCTTAAATGGCAGCGCAAGGCACTGTTCCACCAGCGTTTCGGTATCAGGGCGCGGGTCCAATACATCAGATGTCACCACAAACCGGTGCGCATAAAAATCACGGTAGCCCAGTAAATGCGACATCGGCACATGGGTCAGACGGCGGGCAATCATATCCTCAAAACGGGCCAGCGCTGCGCCATCTGCCAGATCATCATCAACATAACCCTGCGGCATCGCAGCCCGCCACAACAGCCGGACCTCGCGCGGTGCATCGTCAAACCCCGCATCTCGCAACCGCGCCAGCGCCGCCACCATCACAGCGTGCGGTGTCACGCGCCCATCTCGGCCAGCAACGTGGCCTGCGCATCGGCCTGCAAGGCCGCAATCGTCTCGTCCAGATCACCGCCCATCACTTGCGCCAGCGAATACAGCGTCAGGTTAATACGGTGATCGGTCATGCGGCCTTGGGGAAAATTATAGGTGCGAATACGCTCCGATCTGTCCCCCGATCCAACTTGCGCCTTCCGGTCCGCGGAGCGTTCGCCATCAACGCGGCTTCGCTCCAAATCAAACAAACGGGTCTTGAGAACCTGCATCGCAATCTCGCGGTTACGGTGCTGCGACTTTTCGGCACTGACCACAATCAATCCCGTGGGCAAATGGGTAATACGCACCGCCGAATCGGTCGTGTTCACATGCTGCCCGCCCGCACCAGAGGCGCGCATCGTATCAATGCGAATGTCATTTGGTGAAATCTGCACGTCAACATCCTCGGCCTCGGGCAGCACCGCCACCGTCGCCGCAGAGGTATGAATACGCCCACCACTTTCGGTTTCCGGCACGCGCTGCACACGGTGCACGCCGCTTTCATATTTCATTTTGGCAAACACACCGTCACCGGCAATGCGCGCCACAACTTCCTTGACGCCGCCCAGTTCCGACAGGCTCTGCTCCAAAATCTCGAATTTCCAGCCTTGGGCTTCGGCGTAACGCTGATACATGCGCAGCAAATCCGCCGCAAACAACCCCGCCTCGTCGCCACCGGTGCCCGGTCTGATCTCCAACAACGCCGGACGCCCGTCAGCGGCATCTTTGGGCAATAACGCCAGTTGCACATCATGCTCGGAGGCTTCCAGCGCCGCCTTCAGCTCCGGCAACTCCGCTTCTGCCAGCTCTTTCATTTCGGGGTCGCGCAACATCTCTTTGGCCTGATCCACCTGATCCACCAAATCGCGGTATGCCGTAACCGTCTCGACCACAGGGCGCAATTCTGCATATTCGCGGCCCAATGTGGCAATCTGCGCGCCCATATCACCACTGGCCATTTTGGCCTCTAGGAACTGGAAACGGTCAATGATCTGGGCGATTTTATCAGGGGCTATCATGCCATCTCACTTGCGGCAAAATCGATGCTGGGTCAAGCAATCATAGCGGGCCAAGCTGGTCCAGCCATGCCAGAACCCGCGCCTTATTGACCCCCAGATCGGCGGCGCCGAACACCAGATGGGCGTGCACCGTCAGCACACCGTCTTGCACAAAAACCTGTGTGATATCAGGAAACCCGATCACGCGACTGCGGGTCACAAACCTTAATGGATCGGTCGACAAAATCTGCGTGCGCGGGGTCGCTTGGGCAATTTGCGTCACTCGCGCAATCAAATCGCTTGCCTCGCCCTGATACGTCCGCACCGCGACATAGCCCCCCGCCAGATCTGTATCCGCCTGATACTGGCCTTCCACGGCACGCGGCGTGACAGGTGCCATGCGCACATAGACCGACAGCGCGACGACCAGCAACAAAACCACCGCGACACCAATGATCAAAATTTTCACAAATCCACCTCTCAAAACGTCATACGCCAGTCATACGCAAATCATACGCCGATCACACCGCTATCTATAGGGCACACCGGGCAGGATCGATAGCATCTCAAACATCAAATTCGCCCCCGTCAGCGCGGTATTGCCGCTCGGATCATAGGGCGGCGACACCTCCACCAGATCACTGCCCACGATATGTAGCCCGCGCAATCCGCGGATCAATTCCATTGCCTGCATCGTGGTCAAACCACCAATTTCCGGCGTGCCAGTGCCCGGCGCAAAACTTGGATCAAGACTGTCAATATCATAAGAGATATAGGTCTTATGGTCGCCAATTTTTGCTTTAATTTCAGCAGCTAACGGCGTAAGGCTCTTGTGCCACAAATCAGGCGCCAAATACTGGTTGAACCCCCATCCTGCCGCCTCGGTAAAATCATCTGCCGTATAGCCGGTGCCGCGCAACCCGATCTGAAACACCTTCTCCGGCACAATCAAACCCTCCTCATAGGCCCGCCTGAACACCGTGCCATGGGTCTCTTTCTCGCCAAACATCTCGTCGTTCACATCCGCATGGGCATCCACATGCACCAACGCCAAAGGCCCGTGTTTCTTCGCCATAGACCGTAAAATCGGCAGCGTCATGCTATGATCCCCGCCCAAACTCATGGGGACAAAATCATGCTTCAAATGCGCGTCATAAGTCTCTGTAATCAAACGGATAGTATCGCTCAAACTAAATGTATTGATCGCCACATCACCAAGGTCCGCACACTCCAGTGCATCAAAGGGCGCCGCTCCGGTCTGGATATTGTAAGGCCGGATCATCGCTGATTGTTCACGCAATTGTTTGGGCCCCATGCGCGTCCCAGACCGCCAAGAGGTGCCAATATCCATCGGGACCCCGATGAAACCAACATTTAACCCTTTTGCGCTATCAACCTGAGGCAAGCGCATAAATGTCTGCGGCCCCGAAAACCGCGCAAGATCATTTCCGCTGATTGGCATATTTGTCATCATTTTATCCTTTTGTTCCAAAGCGCTAAACAACATAGTTCCATCGCTACATGGGCCCCCGCAATCGCGGTCGCCCCTGTGGGATCATAGGGCGGCGAGACTTCGACAATATCGCCGCCGACGCAATTGATCCCCGCCAGATCGCGCAAAATCGCCGCAGCCTGCCAACTTGCCAAGCCACCCCAAACAGGCGTGCCAGTGCCCGGCGCAAACGCAGGGTCCAGCGCATCAATGTCAAAGGTCACATAAGTCGGCGCATCACTGACAATTTTCTTCACCTTATCAACAACATACGCGGCACCTTTCTCATGGACCTCGCGCGCATCAATATAGGGCATCCCGCAGTAATCGTCACATTCGGTGCGAATACCAATCTGCACCGATCGGGTCACATCCACCAATCCCAGCTTGACCGCCTTATACATAAACGTGCCATGATCGATGCGGCTCATATCGTCATCGGCCCAAAGGTCGGAATGCGCATCAAATTGAATAACCGACATCGGCCCATATTTCGCGGCATAAGCGCGCAAAATCGGCAATGTGATAAAGTGATCACCACCTAAAGTAACACTCGCAGGCCCTTGATTAATAATTGTTTTTATATGTGCCTCAACCAGATCAGGCACGCCTGCCACATTGGCATAATCAAACGGCATATCGCCATAATCGACGATCTCGAACTCGCTCAAGGGATCAAACCCGTCCCAGCCAAAAGGCGGATCATAGGGCTGTAATGTCGACGCCTCACGGATCGCCCGCGGCCCAAACCGCGTGCCCGGCCTATGGGTCACGGCCTGATCAAACGGCACGCCCGTCACCACCAGATCAGCGCCCGCGATGTCCTTGGAATACTGTCTGCGCAGAAATGACGTGGCCCCGCCAAAGGCGTTCTCGAACGCCAATCCACGGCGGTCCTTGCGGGTAAATGCCAAATCGGTTTGGGTCTTTGCGTCTTCTAAGCTCATGTTATATATCCTTAAACTGGCAATGCACGTTCGATCAGGCGGGCAAAAAACGACGCCCCGACCGCCGCCGCCTCATCGTCAAAATCATACTCGGGATGGTGCAGCCCCGCCGTATCACCGTTGCCCACAAACAGATATGCGCCCGGCCTCTCGTTTAATAAATACGCAAAATCCTCGGCTCCCATCTCCGGCCCGCTGTCATCAATCACACCGGCATCACCCGCAATCTCTCGCGCAATGTTCGCCGCAAACACCGTGCGCCCCGCATCGTTGATCGTCGCGGGGTAGCCCACATTATACACCAGCTCCGCCTCGACCCCGAAACTGATCGCAGCCCCCGCCACAATCGCCTCGAGCCGCGCCATGACCATGCCCTGAACCGCCCCATCAAAGGTCCGCACCGTCCCGTTAATAAAGGCTTTTTCAGGAATGATATTATCGGCGGATCCCGTATGAATTTGGGTGACTGAAATCACCAGATTGTCTTGGGAATAGTTATTGCGGCTCACGATCGTCTGGATCGCTTGGGCAATACTGACCGCTGCGACCACCGGGTCAATGGTGTCATGCGGCATCGCACCATGCCCGCCCTTGCCGGTGATATGAATGTCAAAATCATCCGCCGCCGCCATAATCGGACCCGGTGTGGTATAGAAATGCCCGACCGGCGCGCCCGGCGCGTTGTGCAGCGCATAGACTTCCTTGATGTCAAAACGATCCAGAATCCCCTCTTTGACCATCACTTCGCCGCCGCCGCCATTTTCTTCGGCGGGTTGAAAAATTAACGCCACACGCCCTTTGAAGTTTCGCGTCTCCGCCAGGTAGCGCGCAGCACCAAGCAGCATCGTGGTATGCCCATCATGACCGCAGGCGTGCATCATGCCGTCAATCGTCGAGGCATAGTCCAGACCGGTTTCCTCCTGCATCGGCAGCGCATCCATATCGGCGCGCAGGCCAATCGTCGGACCCTCACCCTGCCCGTCGATGATCGCCACGATGCCGGTGGTTGCAATTCCTTGGTGGATCTCGGTGATGCCAAATTCGCGCAAGCGTTCCGCCACAAATGCCGCCGTTTGATGGCAGTCAAACATCAACTCGGGGATCTGGTGTAAATGCCTGCGCCACGCCGTCATGTCGGTGGTAAAATCGGCGATACGGTTGATCACAGGCATTCTGGCACTCCGGCGGTTAAGGCAATAAGGTCACTTGATAACATGTTCGGAGGCCGTGCAATGGCAGATACGTTAATCCATGACCCAAATGGCGGGATGCCGCGGCTGTTGGAAATCATGCGCCGGCTGCGCGACCCGCAAACCGGCTGTCCTTGGGACATCGAGCAGGACTTTGACAGTATCGCGCCCTATACGATCGAGGAAGCCTATGAGGTCGCAGACGCCATTACGCGCCGCGATTGGGGCGATCTAGAGGGCGAGTTGGGCGATTTGCTGCTGCAAACCGTCTATCACACCGCGATGGGCGAAGAGGCCGGGTTTTTCGATTTCGACAGTGTGGTGAAAGCCATCAGCGATAAAATGGTTGCCCGCCACCCGCATGTTTTCGGTGACGAATCGCGCGACAAATCCGCCCAACAGCAGACCCGCGACTGGGAGGCGATCAAGGCCGTCGAACGCGGCGCACGCGCACGCACGCTCGACGGTGTAGCCGCAGGGCTTCCGGCATTGACCCGTGCAGTGAAACTGCAAAAACGCGCTGCGCGGGTCGGGTTCGATTGGCCCGATACCAGCCATGTCTTGGACAAAATCATCGAGGAAGCCGGAGAATTAATCGAAGCGCGCGACACACTGACCCAAGACGAAGTGGCAGAGGAATTTGGCGACCTGATGTTTGTCATGGCCAATCTTGCACGGCATCTGGGCGTAGACCCAGAGGCTGCCGTACGCAGTACAAATGGGAAATTCATACGCCGCTTCAACGCGGTAGAGGATGCTCTGGCCGCAATTGGCAAAACCCCTGCGCAAAGTGATCTGGCGGAAATGGACGCGTTATGGGATCAGGAAAAGCGGCGCGAGAAAAACCCGACTAAATAATTCAGGTATTGACCTGACTAAAAGACTCGGATTAACAAGGATCATCGAAACTCTTTCAAGGTATGACAATATGTCCCTGCGCTCTTTCTTTCTGACCACTGCCTGTATCAGCCTTGCGGCCCCTGCATTTGCTCAAGAAGTAAACATCTATACCACCCGACAGCCCGCGTTGATTCAGCCGGTCATGGATGCATTTACCGCGCAAACAGGCATTGCGGTGAACCTTGCGTTTGTCAGCGACGGTTTGGTGGAGCGGCTCAAGGCAGAAGGCAAACGCTCGCCTGCTGATCTGGTCATGACCGTCGATATCGCGAATCTGCAACAGATTGTCGATGCCGATGTGATCCAGCCGGTGGACAGCGGCGTTTTGAACGCGGCAATTCCCGCCAATCTGCGCAGCGAAAACAATTTATGGTTTGCGCTGACCACCCGTGCCCGCATCGTCTATGCCAGCCGCGACCGCGTGGCAGACGGCGAAGTCACGACCTATGAGGACCTTGCCTCGGGCAAATGGCAGGGCCGTATTTGCACGCGCTCGGGTTTGCACAACTATAATCTTGCGCTGATGTCCGCGGTCATTGCCCATAAAGGCGAAGCGGGTGCCAAGGTATGGGCCGAAGGGGTGCGCGCCAATTTGGCCCGCAAACCAGAAGGCAACGACCGCGCACAGGTCAAAGCGATCTGGGCGGGCGAATGTGATATCAGTCTTGGGAACACCTATTACATGGGTGAAATGCTGGCCGATCCCGAACAGACAGCTTGGGCCGAAGCCGTGCGCATCATCTTTCCAACCTTTGAAAACGGCGGCACCCATGTGAATGTCTCGGGCGTGGCCATGACCAAAGCCGCGCCAAACCGCGAAGAGGCATTGAAACTAATAGAGTTCCTTGTGTCACCCATAGCGCAGGGCATTTATGCGGAATTAAACACCGAATACCCCGTGCTGGAGGGCGCACCAATCTCTGATCTGGTTGCAAGCTGGGGCAGCTTTACCCCCGATGATGTCGATCTTGAAGATCTGGCAAAGAACCGGCCAGCCGCGTTGCGCATCATGGAAGAGGTGAATTTCGACGGCTAACGGATGGGGGCCAGCCCCCAAACCCCCGGCATATTTACGCTCGGAAGAAACGCGGCCGGATTTTTACGATCCGGCCTTTTCTTCAAGGGCGAGCCACTCTTCTTCGGCGTCCGAAAGTGCGATTTGCCGCTCTACCAGAGCATCCGAAGCCTTTTGGAATTTTGCGGGCTGTTTGGTAAATAGCTCTGCGTCCGACAGCACATCTTCCAGCTTGGCAATCTCGGAGGACAGTTTTTCCATCACCGTTGGCAACGCGTCCAAACGGTGCTTTTGAGTGAAAGAAAGTGCGGTTTTGCGTGCCACGGGGCCAGCCTGTTTGCCGCCCTTTGATAATTGCTTGCCCACCGACTTTGGTGCATCAGGCAGCCTGTCAGAGCGTTGATCACGGTAATCCGACCACCCGCCCGCATAGGCGACTGCCTGCCCGTTGCCTTCCATCGCGATGGTTGTTGTGGCCACGCGGTCAAGAAAGTCGCGGTCGTGGCTGACCAGCATCACAGTGCCGTCATAATCGCCCAAGATGTCCTGCAACAGGTCGAGCGTTTCAATGTCGAGATCATTTGTCGGCTCGTCGAGCACCAGCACATTGCTTTCGCGGGCCATCAGGCGGGCGAGCAACAGCCGCGCTTTTTCACCACCAGATAGTGACCGCACAGGCGCACGGGCTTGAGCCTCGTCAAACAGGAATTCCTTGAGGTAGCCGACCACATGTTTGGGCGTGCCGCGCACCATGATCTGATCTGACTTGCCAGAAACACCCAAGGCCGGATCAGAGGCCAAATTCTCCCAAAGCGTCATGTTCTGGTTAAGCTGCGCTCGCGCTTGGTCAAAGACCGCGATATTCAGTTTCGTGCCTAACTTAACGATACCCGCGTCCGGTTCAATTTGACCCAATAACATATTGAGAACAGTGGTTTTTCCAACCCCGTTTGGCCCAACAAAAGCCACACGATCACCACGTTGGATAGTCAAATCAAACCCGTTCACGATGACTTTGCCATCATAGGTTTTGACCAATCCAGTGGCCTCGACCACCTTTTTACCAGAACTGGAACCGCCATCAAACGCCATCGCAGCCGTGCCTTGACGCTTGATCTGCCCGGCCTTTTCCGCCCGTAAATCAGCCAAGGCGCGCACGCGACCCTGGTTGCGCGTGCGGCGCGCTGATATGCCCTCAACGGCCCAACGCGCCTCGGCTTTGATCTTGCGGTTCAGCTTGTGACGCTGCTGGTCTTCTTCTTCCCACAGCTTGTCGCGCCACTCCTCAAACCCGTCAAACCCCTCTTCGGCGCGGCGCACCTGACCGCGGTCTATCCACAGGGTTGCACGGGTCAAAGCGCGCAAAAACGCGCGGTCGTGACTGATCAGGACAAATGCGGCGCGGGTCGATTTCAACTCGGCCTCAAGCCAGGCAATCGCCTCGATATCCAAATGGTTTGTCGGCTCGTCGAGCAACATCAATTCGGGCGCTTCGGCCATCAGTTTGGCCAAAGCCGCGCGCCTGCGCTCGCCACCTGATGCGGTTTTCGGATCACCCATCGGGTCGAACTTCAACCCTTCGGCCACCATATCAACGCGGTAGGCTTCATCTTCGGGCAAACCGCTGGCGGCATACGCGCCAAGCGTGTCGAACCCCTCCATCGTCGGATCCTGCTCCATATAGCCCACCGTAACGCCGGGGCTTGCGACCCGCGACCCGGAATCGGCTTCGACCAATCCCGCCATGACTTTCATCAAGGTGGATTTGCCCGACCCGTTTCGGCCCACAAGGGCCACACGGTCGCCGCCTTGTATGACCAAAGACAGGTCTTCAAATACAGGATCACCCCCAAACGTGAGGGCAATATCGGATAACTGGAGTAAGGGTGCGCGTGCCATATGCGTCTGCTATTGCGCGCGCCGCATTTGTGCAAGCCTTCAGTTGAGCGCCGCTCGTCTTAATGCGCGGGCGCGCGCAGGCGGAATTTTGGCGATTTCAACAGCGGTAAAGACATGCAGCGTGCCAAGTGCGCGGTCAATCACCAGATGATCACTGACAAAACCGCCCATCGCCAGATAGGACCGTAGCAAGGCAGGGAGTTGATTGCCCGCCGCAGTTGGGTTCAAATGCGGGTTAATCACGTCACAAAGTCGTTTTGTTTCAATGGCTTTCACCCCGATCTTCAATTTGCCCTGATGCCGCGCACGCAAGAGCGCAAAGGCATCGGCATAGCGCACCGGATCGGTGCCCTCAAAACTGGCGCAGCCGAAAATAAACTGGATATCCTCGGTGTCGACCACACGGGTTAGCACCGCCCAAGCTTCGCGTAAAACATGAGGCACCGTGGCATCGGGGGCCACACAAAACCGGCCGATTTCCAAGGATGGGCCTGCCAGACCAGAAATCGCGTAATAGCCGCCGGTATATGTCGCGTTCAAATCCGCAAGATCTGGCAGAACACGCAGGCGTAATGTGCCCACCAGCACGCCTGCCTCTTCAATCATCACATGCTGTGACAGCGCATCAAACGCATCGCTGTCGATTCCCTCGCATTTGCGAAACGACCGGTGCCGTAGCGCCTGACACCGCATGACATCTTCATCCGATTGCGCAAAGCGGCTGATCACGCCGGTTTCATGCATCGTTACAGTCAAAATGCCACCCCTTCGCCAAAGCCGTCCTGATCACTATAATAACCAAAGGCCGCGACAAAGGGGAAATAATGGCAGGTGAAAAACCCTGCTTAATTCTCGCCCAGGAAATCGCCGGCGTTGATCTGCCCGAAACTGCCCAAAAGTTGACGGACAAATGTCGAATCGCGCGCTTTGTTATCGGTGATACGGCGTGACAGCACGATCACATTGCCGTCTTGCAGACCAAAGGTTTCGATATTGCTGACAACACCATTTGCATCAAACGAAATCGCAAGGACCTCGCGCTCGGTCTCGACGGGGGCCAGTGCACCAAAGCGGCGGAATTTACTGGATACATAGTAGAACCCGCTATCGTCGGACAGACCACCAGACGTTGGCGGGCCGATACTCAGGGTGACGGTCTCGCGGGTATCCACACCCACGGCGACCAAGGCCAGATCTTCGCTGGGGGGCATATAGCCGTAGTTGCGGTAAATCGGCGTGCAGGCCACGGCCCCCACCAACGTGAGCATCGCAAAACCGCGCACGACCCTATTTGACTTGCTTCCCATCTGACTGCCCCCTTGCGCATAAGTCTTATGCCTTTTATCCCACCTACATCATGCAGCCCCACTTGTTCAAGAATGGAAGCACACTTGGCTGATTTGCCCACATCACTTTTGCGCCTTGCTGATCTTGCCGCGCGCAAGGCCACCCCTTTTGATCTGATGCCAAATGCACCGCAGCGGGCCGCAATCGCGCTAGCCTTGGGGATCATCGGCATCAAAAAGCTAAAATTCACGGGCGAAATTAAACCTGTCGGGCGCACCGATTGGGATTTGCGCGGCAATCTGGGCACAACAGTTGTGCAAAGCTGCGTGATCACGCTCAAACCTGTGACCACGCGGATCGACGAGCCTGTACAGCGATCCTATCTTTTGGACATCGACGAGCCTGAAGAGGCGGATGTCGAAATGACCGTTGATGAAAACGTCGAACCGCTGCCCGCCAACATTGACCTTTATACCGTGCTGATCGAGGCGCTATCGCTGTCGATGCCCGCCTATCCACGCGCGCAGGGTGCCGAAATGGGCGAAGCTGTGTTTTCTCAAAGCGGAGTTTCGCCGATGACAGACGATGATGCCAAGCCGTTTGCAGGGCTTGGCGATCTGCGTAACGCCTTGGAAAAAAAGGCCGATTAGGCGACCGTCTTCGCAATAGGAAAAAGGGTTGCGTCGCTGCAATTTCGCAGTATGTTCGCCACCTGTTTTACATCTTGTCTCGACAGCGCCTCAACAATCGCGTAGGGCACCGCCAAGACAGACACATCAGGGCCAAAGCGCCCACTTATCATAGGGTTGAGACATGGCCGTCCAGCAGAATAAAGTATCCAAATCCCGTCGTAACAACCGTCGTGCACACGACAGCCTTGTTGCGTCAAATCCAAACGAGTGTGACAACTGTGGCGAGCTCAAGCGCCCGCACCATATTTGTCCGTCTTGCAACCACTACGCCACACGCGAAGTGATTGCCGCGACAACAGACATCGATCTGGACGAAGACGCAGCGTAAGCTGCGGTCATAGACCATGACCTCATCCAGGACGGACCATAGCGCTGCAACCGCACATGTGATTTCCGTTGATGCGATGGGTGGCGATAAAGGGCCTGCAACTGTTGTTGCGGGCCTTTTCATGTTTCTCAAGGAAAACGCTGAGGCGCGCGTTATTTTGCACGGGCCCAAAGGGGATCTTGCGCTGTTGCTCAAAAAGCAGCGCATCACCGACCGCGTCACCATCCATGACGCGGCTGACGTTGTGAACATGACCGACAAGCCAAGCCATGTGCTGCGGCACGGCAAGGGCACCTCGATGTGGTCCACCGTCGAGGCAGTGCGCAATGGCGACGCGGCGGTGGCGGTATCTTGCGGCAATACAGGCGGGTTGATGGCAATCTCGATGTTGCGCCTGCGCAAAGCCGAAGGGGTAAATCGCCCTGCGATTGCCTGTCTTTGGCCATCGCGCAACCCCGCAGGCTTTAACGTGATGCTGGACGCAGGGGCCGATATCCGCGCCGATCAGGACGATCTTTTGACCTATGCGCTGATGGGGGCCTCTTATGCGCGCAACGGCCTTGATATTTCGCGTCCGCGCATTGGCCTGCTGAACGTCGGCACCGAAGAACACAAAGGGCGCGCCGAGCTGAAGGTCGCGCACGAGATGATCGGGCAAGCGGCCGAAAAAGGCGAATATGACTACGTCGGATTCGTTGAAGGCGGTGACCTGCCCTCAGGCCGCGTCGATGTGATTGTGACCGACGGGTTCACCGGCAACGTGGCGCTGAAAACCGGCGAAGGCACCGCAAATCTGATTTCGGGCCTGCTGCGCGAATCGCTGATGAAAACACCGCTCTCGATGGTCGCCGCCCTTTTGGCGCGCGCATCTCTCAAGCGGTTGCAGCGCAAAATCGACCCGCGCCGGGTGAATGGCGGCGTCTTTCTGGGCCTCAACCACACAGTCATCAAAAGCCACGGCGGCGCTGATGCCACCGGTGTGGCGGCCGCTCTCAACCTTGCATACCGCCTTGCGCAATCGGGATTTTCCGACAAATTGGCGGCGCGGGTTGCATCTGCGGCGGCGCTTGCGCAAGATACCACTCAATAGCCCCATAACCGCAACCGGGATCAATAAACATGACACGTCGCGCAGTTGTAATCGGTGTTGGGCATTATCTTCCCGAACGCGTTGTTCCCAATGCAGAGTTTGAAAAATCACTCGATACAACCGACGAATGGATCAAGTCGCGCTCTGGCATCGAACGCCGCCATTTTGCAGCCCCTGACCAGACCACATCCGACCTTGCCGCATTAGCCGCCAAAAACGCGCTGGCAATGGCGGGGCTGACGGGCAACGACGTGGACGCGATCATCGTGGCCACCTCGACTGCGGATCTGACATTCCCGTCGGCGGCCACAATGGTGCAAGCGAAAATCGGCAATACCAAAGGCTATGCCTTTGATGTGCAAGCGGTTTGTGCGGGCTTTGCCTTTGCTCTCTCGAATGCAAATGCGCTGATCGTCTCGCAACAGGCAGACCGTGTGCTGGTGATCGGGGCCGAAACCTTCAGCCGGATCATGGATTGGACCGACCGGTCGACTTGCGTGCTGTTTGGCGATGGCGCGGGTGCGGTCTTGCTCGAGGCCCAAACAGGCACCGGCACAACAAAAGACCGCGGCATCCTGTCGACCGATCTCAATTCCGACGGCAGCTACCGCGATCTGCTTTATGTTGATGGCGGTGTGTCGACACAGACCACCGGCGTCTTGCGGATGCAGGGGCAGGAAATTTTCAAACATGCGGTCGAAAAACTGGCACAAACGGCCCATACCGCTCTCGATAAGGTGGGACTTGGCGCTGATGACGTTGATTGGGTTGTGCCGCATCAAGCCAATATCCGGATCATCAAATCCACCGCGCGCAAACTGGGCGTTGGCATGGACCGGGTTGTTGTGACGGTGCAAGACCACGGAAACACCTCGGCGGCATCGATTCCCTTGGCCTTGTCGGTCGGCGTTCAGAACGGTCAAATCAAACAAGGTGACCTGCTTGTCACCGAAGCGATCGGCGGCGGATTGGCCTGGGGCGCCGTGGTGCTACGCTGGTAGGCGAAAATTGCCTTTAAAAGCGCCGCGCAAGCCCTTGTTATTGACTCTGAATTTATCTCTCGCCTATGGTCATGAAAATTCCAGGGGGAAATTATGGCCGATAAGACATTGACACGCATGGATCTGGCAGACGCCGTGCACTCACAAGTTGGACTTTCACGCAACGAAAGCGCAGATCTGGTCGAAAGCGTTCTGGCGCATGTCTCTGATGCTTTGGTCAGTGGGCAAGCGGTGAAAATTTCGTCTTTCGGTACCTTCTCGATTCGCGAAAAAGCCGCGCGCGTGGGCCGCAATCCCAAGACCGGCGAAGAGGTGCCAATCCACCCGCGCCGTGTTTTGACATTCCGCCCCTCCAACCTGATGAAAGATCGGGTCGCAGCAGGCAATAAATAGGACAGCAAATGGCCAAATCTCGCGACGCATTCCGCACCATTAGCGAGGTTTCAGCTGCGCTTGATACCCCAACGCATGTCCTGCGGTTCTGGGAAAGCAAATTCACGCAAATCAAACCTGTAAAACGCGCCGGTGGGCGACGCTATTACCGCCCCGACGACATTGACCTGCTATCGGGCATCAAGGCCTTGCTGCACGATCAGGGCATGACCATCAAAGGCGCGCAAAAACTGCTGCGCGAAGCGGGAGTCAAACATGTGGTCTCGCTTGGGCAAGCCTCCGCCCCGGCGACAGACGAGGTTGTCGAGGCCCCGCAAACCCTGCCAGCACAAGACAAAAATGCCGCAGTGGATGTGGTCACACCCGTTGCAGACCCAACTCCGCCACCCAGCCCCGCCCCTGCCCCGCGCACCGACCGGCCAATGGCGCTTGGGGTGATATCTTCGGCAAATCACACCCATATCCGCGCAAATGCGGCGCAAATCGCCCCGCTTTTGGCCCGCTTGGGCAAACTGCGCGACAGCTTGCGGGCGGCTTGAGAATTTGGGTCTTGCCTGCCCCCTCAAATCGGTTATGAACACCGCCAGTCGGGCTATAGCGCAGCCTGGTAGCGCGTCCGTCTGGGGGACGGAAGGTCGCAGGTTCGAGTCCTGCTAGCCCGACCAAAACAACCGCCCGCTTGTGCCCGTGCACAGCGGGCGTTTTTGTATGCCAAAAGGGACAGATCATGACAGAATCAGGCGTATTGGCAGACCATCAATTGCGCGATCTCATCGCACAGGGCCAAATCTCGGCATCCCACCCGATATTGCCCGGCCAAATCCAGCCCGCATCACTGGACCTGCGGCTTGGCGCCACCGCCTACCGCGTGCGCGCGTCCTTCCTCGCGGGCCGTAATCGCACCGTCACTCAGCGGCTTGCAGACTTTCAGATGCACGCCATCGATCTGACCCAAGGGGCGGTTCTGGAAAAGGGCTGCGTCTATGTCGTGCCACTGCTCGAATCACTGGCGCTGCCACACGATATGACAGGTGCTGCCTCGGCCAAATCATCAATTGGTCGCCTCGACCTTTTGACCCGCATCATCACCGATCGCGGCGTGGAATTTGACCGCGTGCCCGCCGGATACAACGGCCCGCTTTACGTTGAAATTTGCCCGCGCTCGTTTTCCGTGGTTGCCCGCATGGGGCAAATGCTGAACCAAATCATCTTTCGGCGCGGCAAAACCATCCTGTCCGACGACGCGCTCAAAGCGCTCCACGCCGTCACGCCAATCGTCTCTGGCGATCCCGTCATCTCGGACGGATTGGGGTTTTCGGTTGATCTCAAACCAGAAAAAGGCACTTTGGTCGGTTACCGCGCCAAGCCGCACACAGGCGTGATAGACCTGTCACTGCTGGCCCATTACACGCCATCGGAATATTGGGAAGAAGTGCACACCAAAGACGGCTGGATCATCCTCGATCCCGGTGCATTCTATATCCTCGTCAGTCGCGAATCGATCATCATTCCGCCGATGAACGCCGCCGAGATGGCGCCTTATCTGGCAATGGTCGGCGAATTCCGGGTGCATTACGCCGGTTTCTTTGACCCTGGGTTCGGTTATGCCGATGCGGGCGGATCAGGCTCGCGCGGCGTGCTGGAAGTGCGCTGCCACGAAGCCCCGTTTGTCCTTGAACACGGTCAAGTCGTCGGGCGTTTGGTCTATGAAAACATGGCCGCGATGCCTGATGCGCTATATGGGCGCGAAATCAAGTCGAATTACCAAGGCCAAGGCCTGAAACTCTCCAAACACTTCGCCGCAACCTAACCCTTGGCTTTCGCCTTATAAAGCGAAGGCAGGCACCAAAATTTACTCATCTTCGAACATATCGACCTGATCATCGTCATCTTCATCCGCCTCGTCAGCGACCTGCGACATCCCCGGCGGTGGCCGGTTTTCCAGCAAGCCAGCAGCGCGCAGTTCTTTCA